>SDBT01000645.1_pt1 | contig 55886 bp, 52 predicted proteins | sample 2277101 | NCBI WGS metagenome assembly SDBT01 (sample SAMN10404973, study PRJNA504765) | marine sediment metagenome | isolation source: marine sediment core GS10_PC15, 103 cmbsf | place: Arctic Ocean: Southern Knipovich Ridge | collected 2010 | reverse complement strand
GAAAAACCTTGAGAACGGTGCTTCTGGGTTCATGGCTCACATTCAGACATGTACGATTTCCGCGGATCTTGGAAGAACGGAATTGTTCGAATTAGGCCGCAGAGGACCATATCACCGATATGTAGACTTCCCGCTTGAGGTCACTTGTGCAATCGAGACTACGACCAGCGAGGGAGACCTGATTGATGCATTAGCGGATCCTGTAGGCGGAACCAACCTGACGGATCAAACGATCAGCATCATAATGAGAGAAGGAACAAGGTTTGATCTTGGGGCTAGTAATAAGCTGGCATCCATTACATATGGTGGTGGTGACGCAGGAGTTGGTGGAGGAAACGTTACGGTGACGTATTCGTACTCGAACTTTAACAGTCTTACTGTGACTTCACCAGCAGACCCAGCAGGACTGTAAATGACAGATAGTGAGATTTTCCAGGACATGGAGCAGATACTTGTTGGTTTTCCAGGGTGCGAAGACCCATTGAGTTTAGCAAAATCCTCTGACACGGAATGGTCAAAGGAAAACGGTGGGAGATGGAGTTCTAAATACAAAAAGTGTCCAATATGCGGGGCATGGATCATCCGTAAATCGACGGATCACGATTGCTTTGATACGATCTAAAAACAAGGCGTTCAAACCGAAGGGTCTCCAGGTTCTCTGGAGGCCCTTCTTTTTTATAGGTGTATAAGCTTAATAGGAAAGTATCTGGATAGTGGCCTTCTATCTATATTGGAGGGGCGGATTATGGATTTTGCTGAAAAATCTAGGATTATAGATATAATATGCTGGGGCAAAATCGCAGTAGGAAAGCCACCTCGCATTTTTCTTTACCAGGCCACATCAGAAGACAGGGCTTTAGCAGCGTTAGAATATAACTCTGCCTTTCAATGTGCGCTGGATAGGGGAATTTTAACAGAGATAGAACTACTTACAAACTTAGTTCTGGTTGGGCAATGGGACGAGAATAAAGAGAATGAAATAGAAGGGCTGAAAAGTGACCTCAATAAACTAAGGAGAGGCATTCTAGACTATGTGTTCCAAAGAGATAAGCTCGAAGTCATTAGAAAATCGATAAGAAAAGCAGAGAATGTCCTGTCGGAAAAACTATCGGAAAGAAAGCTTTTGCTGAGAGATTCTGCAGAAGCATATGCAACCTGCGAACAGCAACGATTCTTGGTGGGTCGAATATCCCGGAACGTTGACGGATCAAAACTCTGGGAAACGCAAGAGGATTTTGAGAATTATACTGACATCGATGAGATAGATGGCCTGAGAGATCAGTATTTTTACTTCTCAAGATTCTCTCAGAGCGACATACGAGAAATTGCGAAGTCGGAACCATGGAGGACAACGTGGGCTGCTTCCAAGAGTGTGGGAAACACATTTGGTATTCCGGTTAGCGAGTTTTCCTCTTCTCAAAGAGAGCTGATATACTGGTCCCATGTCTACGACATTGCCTTGGAGGCGTATGAAAGACCGTCTTCGACCATCCTAAACGATGATGATCTATTGGACTCGTGGTTTATTCGTCAATCGGAGAAGGTTGAGTCCAAGGCGAGCAGAGACCAGGCCGACAAAGTCATGAAACAAAAGCCGGGGGGACAGGAAGTCTTCATTATGTCCGATGAGAAAGGTTCTAAGGATATCTATAAAATGAATGACCCGATAGCCAGGGCTCGACTAATAGCTAAACAGAAACTTGTTGGAAAAAAGGGGTCCGTGAAGGAACAGCATCTACCAGAAAGCCAGTCGCATATGCGACAGCAATTGGTGGAAATGCAGCGGCAAAGGGTCAAGGGGGCCAAAAGGGGTAGATGATGTCGAATTTTGCCGAACAGGCTAAGGTCAGGGATGCCATGAGGCAGGACGCAAAAAGTAGGATGAACAGTGGCTCTAAGGATCGGCTCAACGGGATCGTTGACAAGAAATTTCGTACCTGCTATGTTTTCGCCCTGTCCGAGTTTGAGTTGGCCTTTGGACATTTGTGGGGGCATGGGCTGGATGAGGATTCCCTAGATGACTCCCAGATTATCTGTAGGCGAAAGTGGATACAGGCTAGGGCCAATATATTAAATAAGGGAAACACTCAGTCTCGTGCGGTACAGGCTGAGATAGCTCTACATAAAGTGGAGTGGACCGGATATAGGATGGACATTAAGTCCCCAGGTATGGAGGAAGACGATGGAAGGACAGAGGAAAACAGTCGAAACTGTGAATGAGGATGGCAGTGAACTCAAGCTCAGTGTTGAGAGACCATCTCAGGCTGTTCTGAGGGAGGCCAATCTACATTACAAGGTTATGGTCGCCAGATTGCTAAAAGAGGCGGCAGAGGGCGATGATGGGCTGCTGTTGAGGTCTCAGTTGGATGAATATCTTATAAAGCTCGGGGTGTGGACAGAAGCACATCAAAGAGAGTTCGTAACCAAACAACTTGAGATACGTGCTCTTGAGCTGGTACTGAGGAAGGGAGGCATTAAATACTCCGAGGGCAGAGCCGTAGCATTGAAAATGAGACAGCTTAGGGGACAAATGACAGAGATGTTTTCTCGTAAGTCCGAGTTTGATAATACTACAATAGAGGCGACGGCGGAACAACATAAGTTCCACTTCCTTATGTCTATGTGCGTAGTTTTCGCAGACACCGGGAAACCATACTTTAAGGGGATCGGAGACTATCTAAGCAAAGAGACGGAACAGGCATCTTCAGATTGTGCTAGGTGCATGGCTGCGATGGTCTTTGGTTTCGATGAAGATATCGAGGAAAAACTACAGGAAAATGTTTTCCTTAAGGAGTATGGAGCTAAGGACAACTCTGGAAGGAATATTGACGAGAACAATAGATACGTAGACGACGAAGGTAATTTTGTGGATTTTGACGGAAATAGAATCGACGAAAAGGGAGACTTCATCGTAGAGCAAGAGCCGTTCTTGGACGATGACGAGGAAGAGGAAGCTGGTGGTGAGTAAGTAATGGCGAAATGGACTGATGACGAAAAAGATATCTTGTCGAGGCACTATCCTACGGAAGGGTCCATGGGGTGTTCGATGCGTTTGCCAAGCAGGAAAAAACAGTCCATCAGAGTCAAGGCTTTCGAGATGGGGCTAAAAGTGGATAAGGGCACTGTTCTTGGATGGAGGAGCAACGGGAGATGGACCGATGAGGATAACTCAGTGCTGCTCTCCCACTATCAAACTGATGGTGTTCTCGGCTGTATGGGAAGATTGAAGAATAAGACAGAATATTCCATAGCTCATCAGGCCAAGAAACTTGGATTAAAAATCTACAAAGAATGTTCGCGTCCAACGGGGGTACCCAGGAGGGGCGTCCTTGGAAGAACCGCTAATGGTAATCCAATATGCAAGTGTCCTTACCACGGGGAGTGCGAGCACGTGGAATACAAATCACTTCCATCTGGCAGGTGCGTCCCGTGCCAGAAAGAAAGGGACAAAGGCAAGAAGCAAAGCCCGTACAATAAAGACGTGGCCAAAAAATGGAGACAAAAACGAAGGAAGATTCCGATACACAACTATATTGATCGGATGAGGAGGGCAATAAGAAAGGCGTTTGTAAGGATCGGATCTGGCTGTAAGCCCGGTTGTTTTAGACACCTATCATATAGCCATAAAGATCTATTCGACCACATAGAGGGAGTAAGGACAGAACAGAAAAATAGATGTCCAATGTGTTGCAAAGAATACGTCGGCCTAGGATTCGACATAGATCACGTAATTCCACTGTGCACGGCGAAAACACTGGAGCAAGTACTAGGGCTATTCTCCCTTAGCAATTTATCGTTGTTGTGTCCGACATGCAATAGGCACGTTAAACGAGACAAGATTGTAGGTGAAAATCTTTGAAAGCCTTCATCCTGGACGCGATAATCAAAATTCAAGACGTGATCGGTCTATCTGATGCTAAGGCCAAGATAACTTCTGGTCTTGGTTCTGGCGGCGGTGCTGCAGCCGCAAAGAATAAAGCTACCGCCGAATCATTGACAAAACAGGCCAATGCTGCAAATGCTGCGACTACAGCAAATGCCAAATTCTCAAAGAGCAACAAAGATGCATCACAGTCCACAAGAAGGGCTGCAAAAAGTATAGATATCGGGGCAAAGAGCGCGCAGGGATTCGGTGATTCAGTATTTCTGGCAGGTAAAAGATACGCCGCGTTTATTGCTGCTACGTCCGTGGCATTTAAGGCCCTTGAGGGGATTTCTGCTGGAACGCAGGCCGTAATAGAATTCGACCAGGCTCTAGTTAGGATACAACAGGTACTAGGAACAACAGCCGCAGGCGTCAGTGGGTTACAAAAGGTAATCTTGGATCTGTCTACCCAGACAGGCACCTCTGCAGCAGAAATTGCCGGAATAGCACAAACACTGGCTCAGGCGGGATTTCGCGATGGGGCAGAAGATGGCAGGGATCTCACAAAGACTCTTGAGCAACTTGCTAAGGTTCCTCTGGCACCAGCGTTTGAAAGCGTAGCAGGAGCAACAGAGGGTATCATTGCTGCACTCAATCAGTTTAAGGATGAAGGACTCACTACTGCTGATGTCTTGGATAAGTTGGTTGCTGTGTCGAACAATTTCGCCGCGTCATCCGAAGATATCTCTCAAGGTATCAGGCGTGGAGGTTCAGCCTTCCAGGCAATAGGAGGAACACTAGACGAATTCATCGCAGCATTTACCACGATTCGTCAAGTTACAAGAGAGACATCGTCCGCCGTTGGCACCTCCCTGAAGACAATCTCCGCTCGTCTTGCTGACCCGAAGATCATAGACTTCCTTCAGACGAAGGGTATTAGACTTATTGATGAAGGGCAGTTTATCGGGCCGTTCAGGGCTCTTGAGAGAATAGGCCAGAAACTAGGCGAGATTAAGGATGTCCAAGAGAAGGTGAACATTGCGGTCAGGCTTGGTGGTCGAAGACAGGTCAGTAGGTTCTTGGCGATAGCCCAGAATGCAAAAACCGCAAATAAGGTATTAGAAACATCCAAGGGCTCTAGCAGGGCGTTCTCGGAGACGACAGAGAAGGGGCTCGATGCTGTTGCTGTTCAGTTAAGGATTTTGGCTGCGGAGGCACGTAAGCTGGCTATTGAACTGGGGCCAGACCTATTCCTTCCGGCGATAGAACTCTTTACGCTATTGACAAGAGGAGCCCTAGAATTTGGAAATGCGATAAAACCGCTACTTCCATTGGTGGCGGCGTTTGGAACGGGACTTGCAGGATTAGCTGCCGTACGTGTGACATCTGCATTTATAGGACCAAAATTAGGGGCCTTGTCCGGTGCTGCCGCAGCGAGACAAACTGCCGGTGGCGCAGGGATCGGAGGACTTCCGTTCTCTCGCGGTGTCGCGGGGAAAATGCAGAGGGGAGTTGCCGGAGCCGGAGCGTTTTTAGGCAAGAGTCAGATAGCCCAACTCGGTGTTCTTACCGTTCTAACCTCCCTTACTAGTGGTTTGACCAAGGCCGCTGACGGTACTGAGACACTATCTTCCGAGACGATAAAACTGACCGGTCTTTTCATCGGACTTGGTTCGGTATTGAGTGGACTGACCATCAGTCAACTTGGCACAAAAGTCTTCCCCACCGTAGCTGGCGGTCTTGGTGGAGGAAAATTAGGTGGGGCACTTGCTACCGGAGCACTGGCAGGGACCGTTGCGTTGGCTGCGGGGATTTTTTCGGCGAAAGAACAGGTAGAAGCTACTGCGAACAAGATAGTCGACGCAGCAGTTAAGTCTGTGTCGGAGATAGAGATAAACCCACAAGATGTGAGGAAAGGAGACACAGAGGTAATAGGCGATGCGGTGTCCAAATTTAATGAAAAGCTTGCAGAAACAGCGAGTAGTTTCGCCGACTCCTTCGACCCAAGGGCAATAGGGATAACCAGTGGGGAAAGATTCTCAAGAGTATTATCTGGTGTTGGAAAAAACATCGCCAATATCTTCACTGGAGACTTCGAGGGGATAGGGAAAAGGGGTGGGGTCAGTAGCAGAGATATCAATGAGCAGATAAGTAGGGTTCTTGACGGAAACAAGACGCTTATAGACAATATTTTCAAGAGCATCGCAGAGGAAATCGTAAGAACTGATACCCAGTTTATTGCTGGAAGCGGTAAGGATGTTTTGAAGAGGAGTCTAGTAAGAGGCGGCAGTACTGAGAGTGAGGCCGAAGAGGTATCTTCCAGGTTAATATCCCTATCCGGAGGGGTGCAAGAAGTTAATCGAGCAATAATTAAGTCTATTACAGCAATAGACAGAGAGGTTAAGGCTAGGCAAAATCTTAGCAGGCTTTCTGAAGCGATTATTCCGAGAGCATTAACGGGCCAACTTATCTCGTTTTCCAAGGGAATAGCAGCCGTCAACGAAAGAATTGGTACTTCGGCCAGTAGTTTCGATGCCCAGATTAGAAACCTAGAACAGATAGCCCCGTCAGATCTCTCCGCTGTCTTTAGCGACAAGGCTCTTTTGAAGGGAATTAGCGAAGGGGCCTTCGAGGGGATATTTAAGCAGACGCCAGAAGTCAAAGACTTCGTCCTCACAATAAGAGAGCTAGAGGGTGTTGTTGACAGTTTCATAGAAAACGTATCTAGCCGGGGAGGAAGAATATCTTCGGCAGACGATCTAGGGTCAGAAGTTGAGAGTTTTCTTGATAGGTCAACAAACATCCCGACAGGAATAAAAGATGCTCTTAGGGGTATCCTGTCTGATATCGAGAATGAATTCGATGTGCTTCCAGACGGCCTATCAGAAGCAATGGACCCAGAAGGATTAAGGGAACTCATCAATAATAGGCTAGTAAACCTAAAGAGCAGTCAGGCAGAAGGGATATTTGATGGGCTTACCACCTTTATAGACGCCTCAATCGCTAATTTCCAGAAGAGTCTACAATCCAGAGCCCTTATTCGTCAAGCTGAACTAGATACCGCTATTGGCCCCACAGGAAGGTCCAGGGTTTTGGGAGAATCTCTTGGCAGAGTAGGAATATCGACAAGAGGACTTGTGTCTGCTGGAGGAACACGAGAGGAGCGGGAAGAAAGGATTGCTGGAGCGATAACCGTAAGCAATGCGGAGACGCTTGCAGATAAGTTTTCAGAACTCAGTTCTAGTGTGAGTAAGGCTAGGGACGACCTTAGTAAGGGAGACTTTGGGGAGGAGGGCTTTGAGTCGGCACTATCTGAGCTAAAGAATCTTGAAGAAGAATTTGTTGATGTGAAGACTGCTATCGTCGCTTTTAAGTCAGCCATTGAAGCTGCGAGACAATCTGAAGCGAGGCTAATAAGGATAGACGAAGCTGAGGCTGCCGCACTGAGAAGACTTGAGATAGGGTCTGCCGCAAATACTCCCAGGGAGTTTGTTAAAGCTGTGGGACTTGATTTTAGGAAAGGGACGGCACAAGAGGAGAAGGCTCAAGTTAAATTCGCTTCTAAGGAGCTTAGGATACAGGAGTCGCAGGAACTGCAGAACGCCCTCGGGATATCTGCGGATAAATTCGATGCAATTCTTGGGGAGTTCGCACAGGCAAATTTGGAGAGTATCAGAGAAATAGCCGAGAGAAATCGAGAGGAAGTTAATACTACCCAGATATTCAGAGACGCGGTTTCAGAATTCAGGCTAGGCATACAAGAATTTAACAGTAAACTAAGTCAAAGAGAAGCCCTTGTTCCTGCTGTAGTCGAACGGCCGACAGGCATTCTCGGGATTAATCAAAGAGATGTAGATGCCAGAAGAGAGATAGCTCAAGTTGAGAGAGAGCTTAGTCTTCCAGAGGATAGGAGCCTTCAGAAGGAGATTGTTGCTGGAACGCCATTCGTCGACACCGAACAATTTCAGACAATGATTAAAGAGCTGAGTACTGCAACAGAAGATCAGGCTAAGGCAATAAGAGAAAGCATATCTGCGTTTGTCGAATTCGATGAATCTGTCGGCCAGATTAAAGAGTTTTTCAATGTTCAGTCTGTAGAGGAAACTAGGAGCAGAGAAACTGGGCGGGCCAAAGAGAAGGATGCTGATGAACAGAAAATAAGCATAGAAACCGACAACACCGTCTCGATAGACCTAGGAGGAATAGATGACGATATTGCAGCTAAGCTTAGACCGCTATTTATTGAGAGTAGCAATGAGGTAACTCGTGCTATCTTAGCTAGTGCATTGAGATCTATTGCCGGACAAACTGACGCCGACCTACAAATTGTTTTTAATAACGCAGCAGATGGACTTGCTTAAGGATGATTGATATGCCTGCTGACTTTCTATATTGGACCTCTGAAGGTGACGACAAGATTAAGCGCGCTGATTCAAGCGTACTTGGCGGGGACATAACTGATGTAATTGTAAGCGGTAGTGTTAATTATCGAGGGATAGACTACAATAGGACTGCGAATAGATTGTTCTGGGTAGATTCTGATAACGGTGAGATTAAATCATCAGATAAAGACGGATTAAACGAATCTGGTGTCGTGGCCGGACTAACATCCCCGACCTTTCTTACTGTCCATGAAGGCAGTGGACTCATATTCTGGGTAGACAACAATAGTACCGACGTAAACAGAGCAGACCTAGATGGGTCTAACCAGATCACCATACATACCGGATTCTCAAGTCTCGGTGGTGTGACGGTACATGAAGCTAGCGGTTTATTGTTTTATGTCGATGGATTTAATGGTAGGATTCGTAGAAGTGATCTTGCTGGTAACAATGACATACAGATAATACAGACCGGTGCTCCGTTTGATGTAGCGATAGATGATGTTAACGACAAGGTGTATTGGACAGATACGTCAAATACACGGTTAGGGAGGGCCAATCTAGATGGCTCTAGCGTTAACATATTCATAGATAATTCCACACCGTATCATGGGATAACAATTGACCCCTCTGGCGAATATATGTATGTGACGGATCTCGCTAATGGGGTCATATATAAAACCGATACCGCCACCGCCACAGAGCAGACTTTTCAGACAGGACTAAACGCTCCGTATGACGCTGTTCTCGTCCCTCTAATAGAATCTCATTCTGGAGCCATTTCTCTCCATATGAAGGGACATCTTCCAGAATCAAGCGGGATAAGTTTGTACATCGATGGACCAGATGCAAAGTTTTACTTTTCCAGTACCTCACAAATCTTTCGTGCCGATGCTTTGCTCAATTCCCGTGAGTTTCTTTCTGACTTTCCTGCAGGTCTTGCCAAGTTCGGTATTTCGGTTCACGAGACTAGTGGATATGTTTTTTGGACCCATACCAACGCAACCGATGAAAATAGAATAATAAGATCTGACCTCGATGGATCTAATAGACAAACGATACTGACAAGCGGGGACATAGGCCAAACACTCTTCGTGTATGCCGATGAGCTTACGGATAAGATTTACTGGTCCGAGGTCACAGAAGACAAAATAAGAAGGGCCGACTTCGATGGGTCAAATATTGAAGATATTATAGACGTTAATGCCAACGGTATCCTTGTCGATAATAATATTCTTTACTGGAAAGATAACGACTCTTCGGAAATAATATCCTCCGGATTATCGGGAGGTAGCAGTGGTCTAGTTGCTTCTGTGGGTGCCGGAGCCTTCACATTTGCGATCGACCCTATTCAACAGCTACTGTTTTTTACTGATACCGCCACAAGTAGAATCAGTTCTGTTGCGACCAGCGGAGGGCCTGTAACTCTGATATTAGAAGTTGGCGACGGTGTCGGTTATCCGGAAGGGATAGATGTCGATTCGACAGCAAGAAAAATTTACTGGAACAATGACAACACTGTTGTTAAAAAGGCCAATTTTGATGGAAGTAACGTAGAAACAGTAGGAACCAGCTTCGCAGGTCTTAACGAAATATATGTGGTGGATACTCCGTTTATCGAGCACGCTGGCAGCATACAACTATATGTCCAAAACAACAAAGTGGCAGAGAATATAGATTTGTACGTAGATGGTTCTCGGATGGAAGAAGGATCCGTAGACTTATTCGTTAATGGTCTGGCTCAGGTATCTAGGGGGATCGATCTAGTCATTGAGGGAGTGACGACTAGTAGTGGCTCGATAACCATGATGGTCAGAAACAATTGGGTGAACGAGCCGATAGACCTGTTCACAGAAGGCCACTCCACCTTAAGCAGCGGCATCCCGCTGCACATGCACGGACACGAATATGCTAGCGGTGCAATAAGCTTATTCATAAACGGGGCCGAAATCGAAACCTTCCTTGGTTTTGTTGAGTGCTATAAGCCACCGACTGGTTCTATCGATCTACTAATTTACGGAAAACCAGCAGGCGAAACACGAGACATATTTTTCACTCTTAGTTCGGTTTCATTGTTCACCTTCAATGATCCTGTCGCCCCGGACTCTAGCGGGTCAATAAATACGTCATCACAGACAACGCCCGCTTTCGTCCGAGTCACAGCAGGAACCGTGACAGGAGTAATAGATGATACGTTAATCGGGTTCGTAAGATGCGACAACTCGCCTAACAACTCAATCGACTTATTCACGAAAGGACATGGCGTAGGACAGCCTGTTGCTGGCATAGATAAGTCTTCTTCGATAGACCTGTTTATAGAAGGATCTGGAGACGCATTTAGCGACGAATACATACCGGTCTCTCAGAGCACAATGGGATTTGTTAGAGTTATGGACGGAGATTCGGAGTCTCACCCGCTATTCATATATGGTAAGCAAACTGGATCTCAGTCGACAACCATGTTCGTGGGAGGGGTTCTTGGAACACCAACCGGAGATATAAACTTCTACGTCTATGGCCAAGCATTACAGACAGGTTCCATGGACATGTTTACGTTCGGGATATCCGGCACACCGACAGGATCGATCACCATGTTTTTGAGGAATACTGAAATAGGTGAATCCGCTGTTGACATATCATTGTATTCCCATGGCTTTTAGAAAGGAGGGGCTATTTAATGCCACTTCAATATTTCGGTAGAAAGCTAATACCTGCCCCGCTAGTTAACGTGGTAAAAAACTACGTCACTAATGGCGGTGGGTCTAAGCTGGGAACAAGATATGACATTACGGTAGAGGGGACGATTTTACCATATAGGGGAAGCCCATCGGGCAACTATTCATCTCCCTCCACGGCATTTTGGGAGCTTAGTAATTATCCGCCAGACGACACGCCAACAGCAACACCTGGGGAGTCGTTCAATCTAATACTAAGGAAGCAAGAGGCAATTAGGTGGTTGTTTGCACAAGAGGGGAAATCTTTCGAATATCAGGCTGAGGGCGGGCTTCCCGTAGTCAAGTGTAACCCGCGTATTGTTTCTGTCGACTTTCCAAAAAACGAGAATAATTGGACCACGACCTCAGACTACGTAATACGGCTAGATACTGATTCGTTATCAATAGACGGAGAACCAATAGAGGATAGTTTTGCACAAGACCTTCTGAGCAGCGCCTCTGAAGCATGGCAGTTCGACGAAAACGTCGGCAGGAACGGTCTTGGATACAGTGTATCCCACACAGTCTCTGCCCAGGGAATAGTCGGGTACGAAGGCAATGGAAACAAGGTAGGCGGAAACGACGGGTGGCAGAATGCTAAAGTATTTTGCGATGCCAGGGCTACTGGTACTGTTGATTCCACAATGATGACAGCGACAATCGGGACCAACACGTGGATAGGTGGAGATTACACCAGGGGGGTCACTAGTGATGAAAACGGCGGAAGTTACTCCATAACAGAAACTTGGAACATCCAACCAACGGATACGTTTACCGAAAAATCGTTTAATGTAAACTTTGGAGCGGACGGGACAATAACCGCCGTTTACAATGGAACAATTCGAGGGATATCTGATGGTCAAAGAACTGGATCGCCCCAGGCTATTACTGCGGCTAAAAATGCTGTTCCGACAGATGCTCAAGCTAAGACTGAAATTACGAGTGCTATTGGAAGCCTATTTACGGGGAATACCATTCCTGACAGTCCGTCATCGAAGACCATCGCGGTAAGCGACATCGATGGCACAGTAACGTTCTCGTTCGAATACAATCTCTCTGATGAAGACGATTTCTCCAGACAGTTTGAAGCTACCATCAATTTCGATCTTAACTCAAGCTCATACGTTGTGTCACTTAGCACGACGATACAGGGTCATGGGGATACTGCTGCCGAGAGGCTAACGAATGCCAGAAGTGGGATACTCTCTGATTCTGCTGCGAGGACGAAGGCGATTGGTATACTCGGGAGTCAGATACCGGGTGGCGTTACCATCAGCACTACGGTTAGAAATAAGAACACTGTAATAGATGAGACACGTGGGTCTATAAGATCTTCTGTATCCTGGGACGATACGACTGCAGAGAACAACTTGGATATTACGGTGAGAACACAGAACCCTGCGAGTGTTTTTGCTAGCATAGCGATACCGGGTCGAAGTGCTGGTCCGATCATTCAGAACATGTCAACAGTGACGGCGGAGATTGTTACCGTAATAATAGTTGGGGTAAATCAAACTACGCAGCCGGACGGATTAACGCTGGCATTGGCACAGCTATCAAATCCAGGATCATATATGACGATAGGAAACGAGGAATCGTATAACGCTGTGAAGAAGAGATACGACGGAACGTTTAGGTTTCTGAACACCTAAGAAAGCGGAGATATCCCATGGCAGAGACATACAGTGGACTAACGCTATTTGGTTGCTCCGTGAGGTCTATCACCTCGCAAATAGGTATTAATCAGACTCCGACGGTAGTAACGGTAATCGTAGTACAAGATAGTAACCAGTCATTCGACATAGGAAGGGGCGTCGGTAGCTTTAAAAGCGTCGTGGTTGGTAGCTTTACATTTCGTGGGATAGTCCAGTCCTACAGTCAAGCAGAAGTAGACGTAGGCGGTCGAGATATCTTTACTGTCAAGCTAACCGACCCAAAGGTAGCATTTGCTGCGGCTCAGGTGGTTTTCGCCGTGAGACCGGACGGTGTGAATTTCGGAACCAATGTCATAGTTGTTGAGCCAAATCTGGAGCAGCAACTAAAAAGAGGGATACCACTGTCTCAGGTTATATCTGCAGTAGATGGCAAATCAATATCCTATGGGACCGAAACCTTCACACTGAACTTGAATGACCTTGGTATTAGTAGAGTTAGTGAGTCCACGTATACTATTAAGGGCTCTTCTATGTCTGTTCTGGAGCTAGTACAGAAGATAACCGAGGATCACGGAATAGATTGGTACGTTTCCACCTCGACATCCAGGGTCATCAGTTTTCAAAAGATAGAGGAGAATGCCTCGGCGTCTGCAAGTCTAAATACGAATGTTATTAGGAGGGCCTCCGGGCAAGAACTCCGTCCAACAATAACAAAGGCCGTTGTTCTTGGGGCACAAAGGCAGTTCTTGTCTAATAGCGGGGGAGTTAGATGGAGACAGTTCTGGGGATTTACTGATGCGGGGAGTCCTGCGAGTTCGCCTACGTTTTCCATTGTGTCCCACCAGGGGCAGTCAAGGACCAGGTCTCCAAGCGTGGATCTCATGAGGAGGGCTCTTAACGGGGAGTTGAAGGATGAGGAGATTGGCTTGGCGTACATAGACGCACTAAAGGCCTACGGTCAAGAGTATTGGGGCCGAAAGTTCTATCTGAACATAAACTCTTCTTTTTTGGATGCAAATAATGAGCCGTGGATAGATATCGTCAGTGCCGCTCCTTGGGAGGGGACTGGTGGTCGTAGACGCCCAGCTAACTTTTCTCTTAATCCAGAGGGGGCTATAGAAAAATTTGGGACTAACGATGGTAGGTGGGTGTCTCTTATTGAGCTTCCCAACCCCGCATACCATATTCTTAACAGACGAGGTGCGAGGTGGGACGCTAGTGTTTTAGGATCTCCGAATGTCTTTGCCTCTGGCTATAACAAATACTTTATGAGAGTGTCATTAGAGCTAGTCGGTCGTCGTATAATAATGACATTGCCGACACCGATGATTGTGACTGCAGTAGTGGATCTAGAAACCATAGAGCCAGATAGTGGGGTTGAGTGTACGGGGAGTAGAATATTGAGCAACAACGGTACTGGAAGTTACACCACTGGCGGAAATGATAGAATGTCTAGAATTCAAGATTCATGGTTGGCTATTAGGGATAAGCGACGATTTTACGGGCCGTTTCAGTTCTCCGTCAGGGGGAAGAAGGGTAAGACAACTACTACCATTGATCAATCGTTCGCTCCGTGGACCTTTAGCGTTAAAGACACTAGTTTTTCTAGTGCCACCTCGTCCATGGAAAGTGCCGCAATAGCCAAGGCAAAGTCCATATCATCCACAGATCCGGTCGTAGACACACTTGAAACGGACTTGACCGGGCTTCCTGTTGCAGACATAGGAGATTCTATAGGAGGGGGAGGGATACTCACCTCGATCGGAATAAGATTCGGCATCGATGGGGTAGTTACGTCATATCGTGGGATTCAACATACAGACGAACTGCATAAACATAGAAGATATTTTCAGGATACGATAGATAGGCTGACCAATGAGGTCCAGAAGGTAAGGGACTCCTACTTTGAGACTCCAAGTTTTCCAGGTGCAATAAGAGAGCTTTCATCCATACGGAAAAGTTCTGCGACATCCAACGTGGATAACAATAATACGGATATAAACACCGAGTTCACGCAAGGAGTCCCCATAAGTGTGGAGGACAGGGAGGCTGACAATGGCTCACTATACAAAGTCCTGAAGATGAAAGAAGTCTCTGATGGAACTGACCCCACTACCGGAGCCCCAATAACAAGGTTCGTAGGTGCTGGTGGTGGATTGATACGTAATGTAAAAAATACTGAGGAATTCTCGGGCCGTCCTGCTAGGGTTTTGTCTGGGACAATAGCTACGATGAAGAAAAATTGTACCACCGGTAGGTATTTTTTCAGTGCGTCGCAAACAATTCCTAGTTCTGAGTCGGTCACAATCACTGGACCAGCAGGACCGCTTAGCATAGTTGATAGCCAAGAGGTGGAATTGAGGAGCGGACATCCACTATATAGCGTGTCTTCCAACGTTTCAGTAAATCCTACACTAACGACAAATGAGAGGATAAACTTAATATCTGTACCGAATTTGTCAGAAAATTATGTTGGTGTTTTAAGAGCACAAACAAGACAAAAGGTCGAATTGACATGGAATCTAATGGATAGCGGAACGGTCTCTCCTTCTTTTAGTTTTACTCCGTTGTTGCCAAAGTCGATGAAAGGAACCATCTTGAGCGTAGTTAGTGCTGGGACCCCAAGTTCTCCACCAACTTACAGCGTCCAAGTACTCTTCGACTCCAACCTGAATCTTTTGGCGTCTGAGCTAGCTGCGCTCGGGTCGGTCCCAAACGAGGGTGAGCCAGTAAATAGTCCTGGGAGACTGGAGCCTGGAGCTGAGGTCACTGTTCAGTGGAGGGACCTGGAAAACGGGCTGTTTTCGCCAGAGTTGAATAAGGCCGTACATGTGTTCCAGGCACCGGTTTAATCGAAGGGATCTGTCGCATGGCTGCTATAAACGAAATAACTGACCCTAGTGGACTACTTAGCATCTTAATCGCTACTAGCGGAGCCAATGCTGTTGTTCAGGAGTTTGTGCAGTCGCCAACACCTATAGTGGACGGCACCATTGTATTGAAAATGAAGGACGGTACAACGGTCGAGGTTGATCAGTTTACTGATGATTGGTTGGCCGCTACAACTGAAACATATTTCGATACCCCGGAAAGGTTCAGGGATTATTATGAAAATTTAAGATCTCCTTCGGAGACTCAGCTTTTATCTATTTCTGGGAATATTCAACAATCTGGCTTCATCGATGGGGAAAGTATAACAAAGGATGAGTTTTCCACCGTTAATAACGATTTTCCAGATCCTCCAACAAGTTTCAACAGAGGGAATGGAAGTCTCTATGACGGGTTAATGAGCGGAGTGGCATCTGGAACAAGCCTTTCGGAAATTGGGATTAGCGATGAAGCTATTGGAACAATTGGTTCCCAGATAACGTGGCTTGGCGGATTGTCGCCCACACAGCTTCGTCCATGGGGGTCAACATTGAACTATATGGCTATTCCAGAGCTGGTGGATGCTTTCAATAATCTGGGTGGATCTGGTGGTGCCATAGAAGAGGTTTCCAGTGGGATAAATTCTACGATTGAATCAACGATTTATACTTGGGAATCAGATGCCTCAGCAGGACATGGATGGCTTGATCTTCCGCAGTTCTGGATAGCTGACAATAGGTGGGGAACAAATGTCACAGTGAGTGCCGGCGGTGCAGAAACCATATTTTTCCACTTTATAGCAGATAGCTCGGGAACAGTAATAGATATCGAATGTGATGGTGGATCAAGATCTCCACTCCCAGTATTTTCTGAATATTTCCTGGCACCTGTCGAAACAGATGTCGCTGCCATGCAGATCAGGCTATATCGTGAAACAGGATTGCTAATAAGATTTCTTTTTGTCGGGGTCATCGGGTCTTTTAGTGAAACTATATCGGAGACAGGAAGTATGTATGTGAGGGTTGATACCGATAATTTTATGGCACACAGTTCCGTCCCAATAACTCGTAGTCCACTACCACCCGCCCTCCCTCCGGCCAGTATAGACCAAGAATCATTGGCAGATACCACCCCTATCTTATCGTGGGATATAAAAATCAACGGGATTGGAAAATCCCACGCATACTCAAGCGATGTTGGAGATTGACAGTGTATAATAAATAGGAGGACCTTATGCCAAGTATTGATATATATGTAGCGGAAACAAGGACGAAGATCTCGTCTTCTCAAGCCCTAGGCTTCTACGGAGATGACGGGTTTGGTGACCCAATTGAACTTGGGGAATATAATGGAAGAACATTCCTCACGAATTCTGCGGGAACATCCCAGGGGATAGAATGTGATAACTGCAAACTTACCGGAGATGGTGCGTGGACCGGAGGTGGCGGAATCTCAGGGGTAATCGTTGGACAAATCGGGGATGGGATAGGGATACAATCCTTACCTAACTACCAGGCCACCATTAATGTCAGGTTCACTAACGCATCCGAGATGCGAACTCAAAATGCCTCGATTCTGGTACATGATGGAGATGAAGTAAACGCTCCAACAGGGCTTAACGTTTACGGTGCTGAAATCATCCACTCTGGGGTCATCCAGGACGATACGGGCATTGGGGATAATGTATGGCTGCTCCTGGACGGTGCTGGGAGTGAGTTGGGATTGGTGGAAGCTCCTGGGACAAGTGGTTTTTCCCAAGACGGTCCGGCAACAATAGACAGGCGTCATGATTGGTACGTTGCCATGTCAGTAACCCCTACTATGCCCTCGAACAGGCTCTTCTATTTTACGATTTCGCTCGAATATCTTTGATTTTAACTTTTTCAGTGACAAATCTTCCACTAAGTGGTATAATATAAGTATGAAGAGAACACAGGAAGAAAAAGATTTCGTAAAAAACAACTACACCACAATAGGCATAGGCGGCTGTTCGGAAAAATTGGGCCTATCATACAGAGAGATAACTAAAATTAGATCAGATCTAGGTATTTCCCCAAACAGAAAAAAATGGGATAGGAACAAGGACGGGATGATCGAAGTTCCGTGTTCATTGTGTGGAATCACAACATACCACAAAAGAGCTGGTGCTGCCAGGAAACAGATGAATCCCGAGAGAGGATGCTCAAAGTGTTTCAGGAATAACAGAGGGGGAGAAAAGGATCCGTGTTTTATTCGACTCCCAAAAGAACGCATATTTCTAGAATACAAGAATGGGGCCAGCGCAAAAGAAATAGGTGATAAGCTAGGGGTTTGCGAAGAAACAATCCTTAGAAGACTAGGCGACAAAAAAAGATCTGTCGGTGAGGCTCTGAAACTGGCAAGACTGAAGCACGAAGACATAATATCACAAGATGAGAAAAATAATATCATCCAACTATACAAATCTGGAAAGAACATACTTCAAGCCGCAAAGATCTCCGGGCGATGCGAGCATTCTGTTAGGAGGATCTTAATTGGAGGCGGAGTAAAACTGCGTCCATACAACAAAGAGAACAGAACGAACTGGAATGGAAGACTTCTCGACACCAAAATATATGTTAGGAATTCAACATTGAGTAGGCATTGGAGAAAATCGTGCCTAGAAAAATCAGGTTTCACCAGTACCATATCTGGCTCCAAAAAAGATCTGGTGGTTCACCACATCACGCCATTCAAAGTAATATTCGGTACGGTATGCAATTTCTGGTCTGCTATGCAGGACAGAGATGTGCTGATCGACTGTGTAGTTAACGACGATAGGTTCCACCGCATAGATAACGGCCTTGCCTTGACTAGGGAAGAGCATGATGTTCTTAGGGTCGCCCCTAATTCTACTCACAACGGCAAATGGTTGATATGGAGACACTTTCCACGTCCTGCTGAAAAATTGTTTGGAGAAAACGAGGAATTCTTTAGAGCTTTCGACGATTCAGGAACAATGGACGTTAGAAACAAGAAACTTGAATTAATGCCAGTCTCCCAGAAGGAGGCACTTGATATTCTGAGGTACGAGCACTACATTGGGACGGTCCCGCGAAACACCAAATTATGCTTACTTGGTAAAGTCTCTGGGGTGAACGTAGGCATTGCGTGTTTTGGCAAAGGATCGAACAGGTTTATCCCTGAATGCACGTTAGAGCTTACAAGGTTGTGTGTGCCGTACTATGTGAAACAGCCATTCACAGTAAACTTCGTCCACTCATGCATAGAATATGTCAAAGACAATATCGAGGGCATTGATAGGATCATTTCTTTTGCGGATCTAACCTACGGACATCACGGCGGAATCTATCAAATAGCTGGATTTAAACGAGTCGGGAAGACAAAACCAGATTATATGTATTTTGACCCAGCAGCACTGAGATTATACCATAAATCTAGGTGTCGTAGGATCTCAGGGGTAGACAAAACAGAAAGAGAGCTTGCAGACGATAGGGGCTGGATTAGGATCCCGACAAAACCCAAAATCAGATACGAGATATGTGTATAATCCTTCCGTACGGGGCTGTAGCTCAACTGGGAGAGCGCCTGCCTTGCAAGCAGGAGGTTGTGGGTTCGATCCCCGTCAGTTCCATCGTTTTTTTGATAATTGTCATCGATTATAGGTGTATAATCTATTAGAGAGGAGGTGATATAAAATGGCGCAAATTGATTTTTATGGTCTAAAACCAGATGGATCTAGCGTAGCATTTGCTGGTCCAGCCGCTCCTGCAACTTCTGGGATCGGATTCTACGGTGCTTCGTTCGGCAATTCGGTTCAGGTGGACCAATACCAAGCAAGTACCCACGTTACTGATGGTGCGGGAACCACTGATGTCGGACATGAACTAAACAACTTGAGACCGATTGAGAGTGATGCTACAGCATCTCCTGGTTCTGGCGTTATCTTCAATGGTAGCACACTCGTTGGTGCGTCGGGTCTTCTACGTATCCCTAACGCTTCTGGAACACTGAACATTCGTTTCAGCCATGGAACGCAAGTCCAAACACAAGCTGTTGTCGCGTATATTACGGATCGTGTTAATGCAGACCCCCTTGCCGCAGCTAGTGGCGTAACATGTCAGATGGCAGAGCTTATCCATCCAAGCGGTGATCCTGGAGACGAAATCGGAAGCGGCGATGCAACCTGGATCACACCAAGCGGTGAGACTAATCCCGTTCCTCTACAATCTGGTGCAGGTTCTGGAGGTCTCGCTCCAGATGGCGTACTTACAAGCGGGCTACGTCACGATTGGTTTTTAGCTATCGCAGCCAGCCCGAAAACCATAGGTTCCAAAACATTGTTCGGACTGTTCGTAGAACTACAGTACTTGTAAAGACCGGTTAGTACTACAAAAAAAGATAGGGAAAGCGTTGGCCAAACCGGCAGTCATAGCTTTCCCTAATTTTTACCTGAAATGGAGGCGACAAAAAATGTCCACTAACAAAGGCCTGGCCCTACTACTCACGTTTATCGGTTTAATGGGGGGTTTCCTTATTAGCAGCGTAACACTTGGAAAAGAAACCGGCAGGACCCTCCAAAAGATCGAAACCCACGACAACGAGCTTCGCAGGCTCGATAAACAAGACGATAGAATGGTTGAGACTATCGCATCCCAATTCACAAGCATTCATGGCAGAATTGATAGCATGACAGAAGAGATCATCACGGCAAGGATCCAGGTAGCAACGCTTCAGACGATGATAGAGGAATTGAAGGATAGACCTACATCCACCGATAAATCACCTCGATCGCCCTCTTCATAAGGACCAACATTATCGCCGCCTCTGCTTCGGTTATTGGGTGCCCGAGCCACCTCGTATCTTCTCCGTCAAGCTTTACACCAAGTCTCATGGCGAATCCACTCTCGCCCCTTTTGAACGACAGAAGGGATATTCCCCTGTCATTTTTGTGGAATAACGACGGTTGCTGTCCCTTCTTCTCGTAGCCGACGAAGTATTTCCTCCTCTCTAGCACCGACATTATTTCGCCTATATCAACTTCCCCCAACTTTATCTTTAGCTTGGCCTTATCCCAGTCAAACCTTTTGTCCTCTCCTATCTGTGGGGCAACTTCCAGCCATATGCATGAATTGTTTTTGTCGAACCGCCACTGCGATGCCACCCCGCCTCCGTTATTCCTTGCACGATAAATCTTCATTTCCTTGCTATACTTTTTGTCGTCCATTTCAGTCCCCCCTCTCTAGTCCTTTTGGTACCCCTGTCGTCATTGAGTTGAGATTTTTTATCACGACCAGTGCCTGATCTCTCGTTAGGGCGCATGGGTCAGATGGTAACTTCAGCATCGCGAGCAATTTTGGTATTGAAACCTTTAGTCTGTCTGACTGAATAGTTATCGCTGTAACTTGCCCAGTTTGTATGTTCTTGCTGCCATAGCTACTTTCGTTTAGTGAGATATCTCCACCGCTTTCTTCGGCAGCAATCACCCTGCGTAGTTTCAGAGCTGTCCTGAAACACCTTCCCTTGGCTCTGGTATCTGCCATAGCAGTCGGAAATCTATCGAACTCTTGCTGACAGTTCTCTCTACATGCATCTGCTAGCGACGAGAACTTCTTGACCTGCCCGGTATCGTGACATTTGACTGTAACGGTAGCCTTTGCACAAGCCCTCATATCGTTTTCCATTGTGGGAGAGGACACTAACTCACAGTCTTCCTCTATTATTTCCCCCACCATTAGTTCCGTCACTCTTCTAAGCCCCTCTAGCCGTGGATTTTCCCCGTCCATCTCCTCGTCTTCGAACTTTGCAAGAACATATTGTGCCCAGGCGGGGCTTGATGGCGTAATTTCTACGTTGTCTGGCTTTGGGCCTTCATCCGGCTCCGGTTCGGGTTCGGGCTCAGGCTCAGGAATCGGTTCTGGAACTTTGTCGGGGAACATCACTATGTCTCCGGCGATAGCCTCCGTTAGCTCCTCTTCCGTCAGCCCCATTAGTGTCGAGATTCCATCGTCACCCGCCGCCACCAGTTCTATAAAGATAAGCTTATGTTTTGCGTCTAGCTTATTGAAATCGTCGTTCTCGTAGCATCTTAAAATCTGGAGAAGATCGCTTTTCTTAAGATTTATGAATGACGGAATATTTTCCGCAGAAACCCCACGACCCGCCAGTTCTTTTTTAAGATCCTTCTTGCTCATTAACGATGGGGACTTATCAACTATCTTTCCCATGTCTATTCCTCCAATGTAATTTTCAGTAGTTCCCGTATGCCAAAGGCCGGGATGTTCACCGTACTTATGGATATCCCGAATTCCTTTTCTATGACGTTGCGATAATGCTCGCACCTTGTTACGATTTTAACTCGTCCATCTATGAACGTGGATTCTATTTGTTTCCCAGAAAATATTGAGTTGTCGAGAAACTCAAGACTAGAAACGTAGTGGCAGATTTTTTTCGATCCGCTACTGATTGCTTGTAGGCATGATGATATATCTGTGCAGACCACCGGACCATTAAAATACCTGAGCTTGTGAATATCATAAATTGGACATAATACCGGAACTACTGGAGGAACCCTCTCCTGAACAAAGAGACATATGCCCACCCCAACATGGGTTGCGAGCATTGAGTTTATTTCGTTGACTGCAAACACTCCGACCTGAGAAGCGCCGATATGTCTTAGGACAACGCCGATAGTGATGTTATCGTCATCTATTTTCAACCCGACTCTTTCAGTCTGATCCTTGATCCTGCGTCTTTCTGCCATCATATTCTTTTTTGCGTTTTTTTCCATTGTTATTCTCCGTATTCGGGGGTACAATATAGAACCTCTGGAATGTTATAGATAAGTCCGATCTTGGACACTCTGGCAAACCATCTTCGCATTTGATCCTGCTGCTCGAAGCCACACCCAGCAGCCACGACCCCTTTTCTTACCACACAGTTCGGGAGGTATCGACACCCCAATTCTAGACCACGTATGTCAAATGTCGGAACGTATTTTCTGAATTCCCTGCCATCTATATTTTCCAGATAGTCTCCGATAACGCAAGCAACAATGGAATACTTGTCCAGGGCTTCAAGAGACTTTTCTACCATTGTCGGCTTGTACCATTGATCGGCTTCTAGAAACGCGAAATTCTCAGTAGTTCTATCCCATGAAATTTTCATGGCAATGTTTTTTGTATCTGCCGACCCACTCCGCCTCTTCCTTGCTATTGTCACAGAAATTCCATCGATTATCTTGGTGAATTCTGGTGGCCACCCAGTTTTTTCTCCGACGTTGACTTTTTTTGATCCCAAAAATTTGCTTAGTGTCTCATATGTACCGTCCTTACTGTCGTCATCGACAATTATGATGCAATCAGGTTTGACAGTTTGATTTATTGCTGACTTTATTGCTTTGACGATACAAGCTCTGTGGTTATCCGTGGCTATTATTACGGTTGTTCCGCTCATTAAGATTCTCCGTCAACTATTTTTACCCAGCAAGACACATCAACTCCGAGGGACACGCCAACTTCTTGCGACATCTTCTCTATCTTATCAAAAAACACCCCACTTAAATTTGCTTTTGTATGTTTATAGGCGGATGAGATATATACTCCGAACCCAACGTTGTGTCGATGTACGCGTGTCTTTCCTATTCGTCGGGCGATGTTCCAGTATATCTCTCTGGTATCGTTCTTATCAATGTAGTCGCGAAAATGTTTCCACCCAGTTACGGTTTCTCCACAGCCTATTACGAGAAAATACGGTGACGCCACATTCTTAAATCCGTAGGCGATCGACATCTCAACTGTATTTTGTTTCGCTACTGGTATCTCTATCATGTATTCTGCAGATATCGATTTTGCGAGATATGATGATGGACCAAAGTTCTTCATCATACCAGCGGCAACTTCGGACTTGATTCCGACAGATCCGCCGGATGTGTCGACAGCTATTATCCTTGTAAACGGATGTTGCCTCCAGACGTTGTGATACGTGCGCATCATCTCTTTTTCAGTATTGACGCTACCATCAAAAAGAACGACCAGGTCGTATCTAAAGCGAGATTTTCCTCTGGCCTTTTTAACAGTTGTCCCACTATTATCCTTTGTGTCTGCTGTGAATATTCGGCAGAACCCGGGGGCTATGACTTCGTCCCCCACTTCTTTGCAGTATTGCTCAGCTTCACATTTGTTATCGTCTAGGAATACACACTTATTGCACGGTGTATGCATTTGGCTTCTCCGCTTCTATGTGAACTACATGTCCGTCGTAAAGTTGTCTGGATATTTTCATGTTAAGACCACCAAGCAACAAAAGCATGGAACAGCAGGACAGTATTGATCTGTGTGTATCGTTATCATTTTCCTGTCTTCCGTATAATATGCTGTTAATAGCTTCTATTGACACTTTCTCATTAGAAAAATCTTTGACGACAGAATCCAAGTCAATGAACGAAATCTTAAGTGTCCCACCAATCCTTAGTTTCTCCACCCAATTTCTCACGGTATCGGAGATGAGACTATGTCTGATGTGCTGAAGAATGTCTATTGCAAGTATGTCCTCCACCTCTTCTTTTTCGCATAGCCAATCTAAGCAGGTTACATCTCCCATCCTATACATTTCTGGAGGTAACGACTTCTCTTCTATGTCTATGTTTATGTATCCGTGACTGCGGATATCGTTACCACATCCCAAGTTTAACTTCATAATTCTCTCCTATTGTATCCACGAACAAATTGGTTTGCCAGAGACACTTCTGAGCAAAGTACTCCACTTGTCGACGAAAGTTTTCTCGTTAAACTTACTTATGATGGTGTTTCTCCCTGCGGCACCTATTGTGGCGGCCATATCCTTGTGTCTCAGGAGGGAGGATATACTGCGTTCCATAGAATCTATGTCATCTGCAATGAACCCGTTATTCCCGTTGTTTATGAAAGAATTTATCGTAAGATTTGATGTCGTCACTACTGGAATTCCGACGGACATTGCTTCAAGCATTGAGAACGGGATGTCTGTCCACCTAGATGTGTTAACGAAAACATCCGATCTTTGATATTTTGACAATAGAGAATCTTGATCCCTGGTCTTGATTGATAGGCCGGGAGTGTCTCCGCACAATTCTGTGTCGAATTTCTTTGATATAGCCTCCCATAGTTCAAAACCCCTCGTGTACGATCTGTCAGATTTATTGGCAGGGTTCCTCCCTCTATATCTGTTGACTACGGCCAACACTTTTCCGCTTCCACCGGACCACCCACTCCAAAAGTTAGTATCAATGCCGTGGTCTATGATTGTGACGCCCCCTTCTTCTGCGTCAAAACCCCATTGATTTGCCAGGTCTTCAGAGGAGAACACCCTATGGTCACACTGTAAGTCCGCCAGATGCTCAACCTGGAACCTGTTCCATTCAGGAATCGGCAATCTTATATCTAGCCCAATAATTGGACACTGAAATTGCATTGCAGACTGCAACAATATCTGGTGGTCTAAGGACTTATCTCCGCACAACACCATGTCGAATACCATATCGTGTTTTATTGTAAAAGCCTTTCCGTCGCCAGCAATCAACTGAATATCCCAAGGTATTGGCCTGTTTGTACAATCCCATTGTTTCAACTTAGGGCTCTGTAGCAGAAAGAAATTATGGCCGGTTTTTGCCAACTGCGTCTGGTATGCCTCATGGAAACACGTCAGAAGGATATTCAGTGGACCGTCGTTGCTCCTGTTGATGCCTCTTAAGATAGAACTATACGGTGATGCCATCTAAAACCTCCTCCATTATTCTGCCCACATTTTTATGGCTAAATTTTTCTGACCGCATTACAGCAGACAGCTTTTTTGAGTTAGTATCGCCGTGTGTCCAATTGTATGCCTCTCTCATTATTCCACTTAGCTTAGTCAAGTCTGGGTCGAACCACTTCTCCTTTCCGGTATATAGATCCGAAAATGTGTCCGTCATCCCGAAGCAAAACGTTTGTTGTCCTGGGATCAGCCAACCACAATTGATTTGTCCTGGATGCTTAAACTCTTGTGTATCTGGATCGAAATACTCCTCAGACTGCTCATACATCATGTCCGGAAAAGACCCCCAATTAGAAGCTATCACTGGATTTCCAAACCCAAGTGCGTCGTTAGCCGGATATCCCCAAGACTCCCCTCGTGACGGCGTGACGAAGACGTTGCAGCTAACATGCAGCCTATCCAGCATGATGTCTGATAATCTGTCTGAAATCACCACAATCTTTGGATAACTTTCCTTATTGGGGTAAACATGCATCCCCTTCTGTATATCAGATATCATTTTTCTGACTGCAGAGGATGTCTGCTCTGGGCTAGATCCGGGGGCGGAGGTCTTCATGACAAGAGATACCTTGTCTTTTCTGGTGAATGTTGAAAAATACGCCCGGATCAAACCTGCGAAGTTCTTTCTTCCTATTAATTCACCTATCGTATAGAATACACATTCGTCGTTGTCGCCTATTTGGCTAAGTGGTTGAGCTTCCGGGTTTCTAAATCTATCAAGATCACAAGCATGAGGAACTATGTCGATTGGTACGGTAACGCCGCTATCTATGGCCGCCTGCTTGGACTGGCGACAAAAAACCCATATCCTATCCATCATGTTACACTGACGAGTCCAGCTAGAACAGGAGAAATTGGTTGTCTCCCACGCAAATGCACCGATGTTGACAACGCCACTCTTCCATTCAAAGGTACTGGGAAGGCAATGCTGGATCACAACCTGTACGCCCTGTAGATCCTTTTCCTCAAACTTTCGCAGCGACTCTGGGGTTGGCCCGATTTTTGCCGAGGATAGGGTTATCGGTCTGCAGACAACGTCGTGTTTTGTTGTAGCCAGAGCCAGGATGTTATTGATCGCAGCATTTGAATATCCAGTTCCATCCCTATACACCGACAAGTATGCCACCTTCATTAGAATACCTCCAATCGTAACTCATCCGGAGATGACTTATCGGAAAGCATAGAGACCCTTTTTTGCTCTAGCTGGTTCTCCACATTCAGTCTGTCGATAAATATTCTGGCAATCGCATTTCTGTTAATATCTATCTTATTTCCGCTCTTCTCTATTTTAAACCCACAGTTTAGCTGCGATACAAGCTCCTTGGACATTACAGAATTAACGAACTCGGGTCTGTTCCATACCTCCCCTATCAGCTTATTGACAAAGTCCGTATTATTAATGTTCTTCGTCATGAAATCTATCGAAGGCCTTCTTATCTGTGCTACGGGATTTAACCACGTATTTTTTTGGTCTTGAATCTTGCATGTCTTTAGGACGTGGGACCAGATTGCTGCCGTTCTATCCCAGCTAAAGCGAGGTAGCTTGATATCGCTTCCTATGGTGTCTACTGGCTCAACTATATATTGTCTAGTTTTCTTCGCCAGATCGGCTCTTTGTAGCTTTGACATCTTTAGGAAGCTATCTAGTTTCCTAACAAAATCTTTATTGTCTGGTAGGGCTCTTTTCTGCTCGGTCTCTTGTATTGACTCGTAAAAGAATCTTTGGACTTCTATGGGAATGCCACCGGGAGAGTTTACATGATCTTCCATTGCGGAATAATCGACGCATGCTGTGGGGACTCCGCAATTGTGAACTAACATCGATTCAGTACAATAGTGAGGACTGTCCTCGATATTCAGGTTGTATACGATTCCCTTGTATCTCTCCTTTTCTATCTTTCTAATTTTCATAAAAAGATGGTCCTTTTTTACGACAGATGTCGCTGATAAATTGTTGTCTTGGGCTATTCCGACCCCCTTCTTCCTCCTTTTAGGGTCGTCTATTATATTGTAAAGCCCTACAGCATCTCCTTTTGTCGAGTCTATCATCCATGCCCTTAGTCCGATATTATACTCTATGTGGATATTTATTCCTATGGAGTTCAATAGAGATCTTAATTGTATCGCCAGGCTACCGGATGCTGTTCCGGCAGAAACACACATTGTACGGTGTCTATTCGTAATAGACCCATCTCCACGAAGATATCCCTGTAGAAAGCTTTTCTTAATCGCCTCTGTTGAGTGAAAGATTTCTCTCGGAATAAACTTGTTCTCGGCCATCTTTCCACAAACAATGCTAAGAAACTGAGATAAAGCTGGGCAATTAGCCTCAATCACCATAAGTCTCTGCTTTGGATAGTGTCGATAACTAGCATCTATTCCGAAGACCTTTTTCAACAACTCTGCAGTTTCGTCGTAATAGTTTGCCTCCTTTTCATGGAAAGCCCACCTAGAACACATATGGTCGCTGTCGCCCTCCGCGACATAGTATCCCAACAACTTAGCTAAGCCCTCTTCTAATGCCACACTGTTTTTAGCAGAGTTATATCTTGGATTAGTGAATTCTTTTCCCGACCCATTCCTTCCTATGGATAATATCTTGCCGCCCTTTAAGCAAAAGTTGGTTTCTCCCGTAAACTCTATGAGATTATATCTGTGTTTTCTTTGCTTGAATTCATTCACAGGAAGGGCAACAACATCATCCTCGGTGATTTCGTCAGCACGAACCCATTCTCCATCTATCATCGAACATTTCCTAATATCTACATCGCGAAGAACAAAGACTTTATGGTTGGGAGTCAATTTTGTCACAAGGTTCTGTCCAAATGGGGTGATACAGATGAGGTCTCCGTCAAAGCTATTCGTTATTTTTTTACGAACCTTATGTTGTTTTCCATCAAGCCCAGTAACCAGATCCCCTTTTCTTATCATCTCTATGGGCTTTAATCCTAAGTCTACTTCTATTAGGGATCCCGGCGGTAAGCAGGATTTTGCTTCGGATATAGACATTCCATAACCCTCAGAAATAGAATACTGTACATATAGGTCGAACAGATTAATTATGTCTGCCAAAACCTGTCTTGGGACCGAATGATTCGCATGTGGCATGTGAGCAGATGACTGGCCACACTTTACACACTTCATCAACTCCCCGGCGAACCTGGAGGTATAAACAGCCTGACAGTTAGTACACAGATACGTCATAAGGACTTGAGATCCCACCCCAAACTCCATGATCGCTCTGCCAATATCATAGCCAACATCTGGATAACTCGTATGCAAGTATAAGAACGTCTTTTTCGCTAGTTCTGGCTTCTTTCTCTTTGTCTGGTTGTACCACATGGCGAAAGCTTCTATGAGATCATAGAACAGCTTCCTCTTTTGGTTCCTGGAAACCATTCCAACGACGAAACTATCTGGTGGTAGACCGACTTTGACCTTGTGGGCAGCCTTATCTTCGACAGGCTTGAACACATCTATATCGGCACCAGGAGAAGCGATAGCTCGGACCTTGATTTTTCCGTTGCTTTCATTCTCAAGAATCCTCTTGCCGTACTCGGAGTATGTTAGAATTTCATCGCAACTTCGGTATCCGTCTAGCCATAAAGACTTCTGCGGAGATCCGTCGACTGTCGGCTGTTGAATCAGGGTGAAATAGTGTCTTAGAGGAAAACGATATTGAAACTCACACATCCAAAAATCCCTTATGTCGGCGACCAAATCAGGACGGCAGTCTAAACAGACCTGCGCAAATCGACCCGCGCCAAATTGGTTCGTGTGAGAGGAGTGATAGGCCCTTAGTCCCTCTGCGTCGCTTGAATGCGGCATTACCGGATAAAATTTCCACGGGACGTTCCTGGCTCTTGGGTCCCCATCGTGGGCGTACGAATTGTGGACAACATAATTATCGCACATATAAGAATCGTCGCCCTCAACTTCTAGGTTATAGACAGAACCCTCATAACTGTATTTATGGGCGTACAAAACCTTAGAAAATATTAAATTTCCTATTTTGAGGGTTTCTTCTCTTTGAAGATCACTGAAGGTGTTCTTTTTATTCATGAAATATTCAGACAGCCTTCTGGCGTATTGACCAGCAATGGTGAGTAAGAATGTTCGGCTTTTATCTGATGATATTTGATTCATAGAACATCTTATTCCAATATTCAGCAGTATCCTGGACACATCCGTGGCCAGTTGCTTACTTACGGTTTTTATGCAGATATCGTTTCTGGCGACACTAGCACATCCATCACCCTCGGCGTAAGCAGAAACCATTTTAACCAGGAAATCGTTGTCGTTGCATAACAATTCAGGATCTATGAACTTGTCATAACAACCATTTCCAAATAGTGATTGGAATAGCCTGGTAATTACTCTATTATGTATTGGCTGGGTCTCGAACACCCCCATGTCCTCTCTCTTATAGTACCCCACATCTAAGTTGAAGAGTCTCTTAAAACACTCGCAAAATCTTTTAATGCGGTTCTCTTCCTTCAGGGAGGCGCACGCACTTAGAGCCCTGTTACCAAACTTTTTGTCGTTTATTATGCACCCCTCCGCAAGAAAATGCCCAGCGACAAAAGCGAAGTCGTCATTAAGTGGAATGTCTATTCCATGTCTCATGACCCCGCTCTTATTCTTCGGGAAAGCATTCATAAGTGTGTATGCGACAAAGTCCCCTTTTCTTATCTCTCCGGCCCTTTTCCATACGTATTCGGCGGATCTGTCGAATACTCTCCTTGAAGGATCCTTGCGTTTATACGCGTCGCACTTTGGAATCACCATAACCGGATGATTTTCTGTTACATGCAAACAGGTTCCGCCAAGAAACTCTCTACGGATCTTAACGACCTTGCCATCGAAGTGTTTCATGAATGTTTTTGTTACTATTTTAGCTTTGCCAGTGTGCGATATTACCTTGTCCCCTATTTTAATCAAAGAAATTGGTTTCGTAGAACCATCCGCCATCTGTATCATGGAGTAAGGATTTGGAATACATCCGAGTTCTGCGAGCTCAAACTCCCCAGATTCATGCAGCCTTTTCAGCACCTCTTGATAATAAACGCCAAAGCCAGTAGATATATACGAAGCTTCTCCACAAAATAGGACTCTTCTTTTGTAGTCAGGATCCATTCAATACTCCACGAATCTTATTCACAATTTTTCTAACAGAATACTTACTCATCCCGAACGACTTTGCTGTACTAGCGATCCCGCTATCTGAGTATTTTAAGAGAACTCCCATTTCTACATTACTGACCTCGCCAATCATATCGTCGATCAGGAGGCCAAGTTCAATACTAGATGACGGAAGTTTCTCTTCTTCAATATCGTATATGGAAATCTTACTTTTTATTTGCTTCGTGGCTCTTAGGATGTCTCTTCTCACGATAGTTCTTGCGTATGGCAGAAAGCTCCCTTTGCACGAATCCCAGCAATTAATTGCTCGCGTCAACGCCATGCTACCAATTTGTGCGTAGTCATCAGCATCATGTATTGAGTTTGGGTTGGATTTACCGGTAACCAACGCAATAGTAGAAATGAAATTGTTGCATATCTCAACGTCGGAATCAGAAGGGGACCTCTTCGTTTCCAGAACTCTGTCGTTCTTGTGCTGGTGGTTGGTTGGTCTGTTGGCCAGATCGCTCGTTACCATTACCGCCTCCCTCCTCCTTTGGGAACTTCTTGATCGGGGCATAGCTATTGACACGAATCTTATATGAGGTTTGGTTGTTGTCATTCTTATCCTTGTACTTCTCCATAAGAAGGATGCCTCCAACGTGCAATGGATCCCCCTTCTTAATTTCTCTCGCCACCTTTTCCGCCATTCCGTTCCAGAACGTTGCGGCGACAAACAGGACCTCCTCCTGCCATTTCTCCCCGTCCCCCTTCCAAGACCTATTGAACGCCAGCCTAACATTGGCGACTGCGGCGTTTCCGTTCGTATACCTAAGTTCTGGATCCTCTACGGCATTAGCCAAACCATGGACTACAAGTGCGGACATATTACACACTCCTTTCTTCTCTCTACATTATACCACCGAGCGGTGGATTTGTCCACGAAATTACAGCATTTTTTCCATTTCATCAACAATCAAACTACCATTATTTTTAGTACCAGATACGAGGCAAACGTTGCCCTCCCTGCACATAGCCCTCAATCCTTTATACGACTTTGGAAACACAACAACCTGATCCAGGGAGCAGGTGGAGTCAGAGACGGTCAGGAAGCACATTGGCTGTCCTGGGTTTTTCCCCCTTTTAGTTTTGGTGTGCCTAACAGCATCTACGACACAACATATGGTGACAAGCGTCTTATTCGTAGCCCTGATAAATTCGATACAGGTGGCATTTGCATCGGTATCGTCGGCGTCATCGGCAGCAGAGCAGCTTAAGGATACGCCGAGATAGTATTTCTCAGCTTCGGATTTCGCCCTATTGGTATCGTCAAAATTATCGTCAAGCTCTTCGGCCTTATCTCGCAAGATTTGCCTGCGGTTACCATTCGCGCATCCCCTGGATCTTCCTGGCAGTTCCCCCACAACCTCTTGAGCCCGACACACTAGATCCTTCTTCTTAAGTGACTCCAGATCCTGATGAACGTTGCTATGTTCAATTATAAGATCTATGAGTTTCTGTTTTTTCATGCCAGATAATGGTTTATCGTTCTCAGGCTCCTCTCCCATCCACTTCAGGATATCTGCAGAGTCCTTTCCTTCAGAATGATTTGTAAGAAAAACAACCAACTCTTTCTTAGTCAGCCCTGGTATTTTCACAACATTCCCGTTTTCGTCGTGGCATGAACCACCGGCCACCAACTCCAGTTCCTTGACCATCCTCTTTCTCGTCATGCCAAAGCAGTCACAAGCGCCAGATTTGATCAGGGCTTCACCTACGTTTCTGTGAATGCTTGGAACAGATGAAAGGAAGGATGACCACGAATCCATTTCACCAGTATTCTCTGAGATTTTTTTGATAGCCGATCCACCAACGCCCTTGATGTGTCCTAATCCGAACATTATTAATTTATTGGCTATGTCGGCCTTGAAATCTATGTCGCCATCTTTAATGTCGGGGGGCAGGACGGTGACGCCGAATATCTTAGCATCTTGCACTAACTTATAGATTTCCTCCATAGGATCCGTCTTATACTCTGCGTATGTTAGATAGGATGTGTAGAACTGAACTGGGAAGTGGGCTTTGCAGTAAGCTGTCTGAAACCCGAGCATAGCGTACGATATTGAGTGGGAGTTGCAGGTCACTATATTTTTGTCTGTTACGAACGTATGATTTGGATCGCCCATCGTAACGTCCCATGTGGTGGCTTTCCCCATACTTTTTATAGAGAAGATCTTCATCGCGACTGGCGGATATCCCTTTTCACCTTTTTTTGTTCTACCTAATTTATAATCCTTTTTTTTATGGCACGATGAGCACACGTTCTCTGTTTCATTTTTGAATTTAGAAAACTTGATATATGACCCATCTATGTACCCTGGGTTATTCTCTCCGTCTGGAAATCCACGGCCATCATAAGATTTTCCTTTTGCTGTCTGTTTTTTGCTTGTGAATCTATTTATCTTTGCGAAATCTGATTTTTCATATTCTCCGCATGAATAAAGTGTACCTCCCACCTCAAGATTTTGTGCCTCCACCAAGCCATCCGGTGTCGGGAACTTGTGGCTCGGGGTCACATCAATATACGACCCACCACCGACACAGATCCTTAGAACCTCTTGGTATCCTGCTGGTTGTATGTCCTCTATTATATTCGGCCTTATTCTACCGTCCTTACATTGAGAATACCCATAACCGAAATTCCCTATTCTCTTCCACTTCTTGTATAAGGACAGTCTCCCGTTTTGTTTCGCATACTGGATATCGTTCCGAATATTGTACATCTCTTCTACTGACGGCGTCCTCGACTTATGTTTATTCCCGCTCCTTTTTAATGTCGTGTCTCCGGACACGCACTTATTGAAAGAATACCGCTGACTTTTTTCTATCCAGGAGAAGATTTCTTCCGCCTGTTCTTCGGTTACTATTCTTTTCTCTGCAGATCCTTCCATGAATCTCTTTTTAGACTTAGCCATTAGACCAGCATCTTTTTTTCCTATTCCCTTCCGGAGGGTATCTGCTTCTACCAGACTAAATCCAGCAATATCAACACACATTCGGATCGATTGCTCTTGATAGACAGGGAACCCGAAGGTCTGTTTCAATATGGGTTCTAGTATTGGGTGGATATATTCTACAGGCTCTATCCCAAACTTTCTTTTCGCGAACCCCTCTGTTATTTTAGAATCGAGACAACCTGGTCTTAATAGCGCCCCAAGTTCACCAAGCTCCTCTATGTTTCTTGGCTTTATCTTCCTCGCCCAGTCCTGACCTAGCTTCGTTTCAAGTTGAAAAATGCCCGCAGTATACCCGCTACAGATTAGATCCCATGTCGCTTTACAGTCCAATGGGATATCGTTTACGTCGAATTTACCTCGGATTATCTTGCAATCGCAGCCAGTAAATTGCATGACAGAAAAAGTGTTGGGCTTCCTCAGTTCTTTTCGTGCACTCATCCAGATTTTTCCTAGTTGATTTTGGCCCTCGCCATCTTTACCGCATCCCCAGAAACGATCTTTCTTTGAGTCTTCTATTAGCACTTCCTGTTTTGTATCCAGGAGCTTTTTCTTTATGTCGTCGTTCTGTTGGATTTTAGCTGCGATTGCTTTTTTCATGACAGGAACTCTCGCCAGAAGCCAATCCTCCCTGACACTTAACTGCCGACTGTTCCCAAGCTTCCATGCTATGTGAGGCGTGGTCGAAAGTCGGATCTGCTCTCTTGTTTTTTCGTCGGTAAATTTTTGTGCCTGATAATAATGTTCCGTCGTTGCCCACACCTTTTCGTCCAGCTCTATTGGTATCGGAGAGAAGTTGCTCATCCATCCGTACTTATCATTTTTTGTCCCATAAAACTTTATCAAAACATTTCTCCTACATCCAGAGTAACCCTGATCCCCAGTTTTCATCGTTTCTTAATATTGGCTCAGAGAGCTTTCTTTTTAACAGTCGATTGTTTAGTCTTGCCAAATCTTGTTTGACAACAACACTATGAACAGGATGCCACAAGTGATGACAAGAATATCTCTCCGATACTACGACAGGATATGAAAGTCTTCTGATTCTGATCATGAGATCCTTGTCTTCGCTTCCATGTCGCAGAAATTCTTCGTCGTAGCCACCGATTCTTCTTAGCAGGCTTACTGGAAATAGTGATCCTGCATGTATACAGTTGCAGTATTGATTCCTCACATGCAAGTATCTGATGAGTTCTAGTTGTGACATGTCCGTTGGGCCATCGGTTAATAGCTTATTAGTAGAATCCTTCGTAAGGACAGAAAAGGTCCTAGACCTGACAATGACATTTGTATTGTCCATTAGCGGAAGCACGTGGTCATCTCCAGAGATAGCTATTTCAGGGTCCCTAGTGAAGATATTTTTGCTCATCACCCTTTTTATAACGTAGTTTCTTACTGCAGCTCCGTTCCTCTCGTCTTTAGTTCTCCTGTACAGAGTGAAATAGTGTAGATTGTATTTTTTTAAATCGGACAGATCTTCGTGAACTCCATCGTTGACGATGAGGAAGCACCATCTGTCTCTTGGGACCATTGTCCGAAAGCTCCTTAGTGTAAATTCGAGCAACTTCTTTCTCTTGTAGTTTGGAATGAATATCACTAGCTCCCTATCGGTAACAGACCAATCAAAATCATCCGCATTATTCGGAGCAGATGTATGGATACTGACCTGTCCACGTTTTTTAGATCTTAGAGCACGAATCTTCGAGATAAGTTGTTCTCGTCTTATTCTATTGCTCAAGATATATCTCCCGCCCCCTAATCAGATCGATGATATGTCTGCTCGCGGATTCTATCGACAGATTATCGACATAATATTCTCTTGGGGAAAATTGGCCATATCTGTCAATGGCAGATAGAACTGTTGGACTAAAATCTTCTCTTGAGCACAAAATCCCGGTCTTTTCATTTATATATTTTTTGGCCCATAACTCCACTCCGTCAAGTACTAGTATTGGACATCCGCAGGCAAGGCTTTCAGGGATAACCCTGGGAGCGGAATCTATCTCGTCGCAACAGCACACAGATATTTTTGCTTCTCCGTATAATTTCGGGATATCCTTCCTCGGGATCCATCCAGTAAATTTTATGTGAGGATACTTCTTTCTCGTTCCGCCAGAAACCTTTCCTACCTGCAATATTCTTAGGTTCTTTGGCAGAGATTTAAGTGCGAAATAGTATCCCTTTCGCGGATGCTCGTTACACACAGATATTACGTCGTATTTTTTTTCGGCACAGTGGGGGACGAAGATGTTGTCTGCTGCTGGCTTTATGAATAATTCGGAAGGTATCTTTGGCAGCCTCCTTCTTGTCTCGGCCAATTGTTTTGGTGAGTCGTTCAGTATCATGTCATATAGGTGCGGAGATAGCTTGGGGAAGAATCTCTTTCCGGCCCCATAATACACCTTAAAGCTATTCGGGTAGTTCCTCAGTATCGGATTGCACTTCCCTTCGAATCCTCCTCTGGAGATTATTATATTGGGATAGAAACTAGCCCTAGCCCTCTCCGTGTCTTTCACCCACCTTTCTGTGAAGTGGTCGTTATATTTTTTGGTTCTATCCCCATTCCAGTACCATATTTCCCCGACACCTTTTGAGCATAGACGATTGGCTAGTTGCGTCCACATATCATCGCAGGAATCTATGCTGTCGAACATTATCTGTCTCGGGTCCCTATCCCTCGGGACAGAGCCCCTTAAGAAAAGCAGCTTAATTGTCATATTTTCTCTTGTCTGTTTTTTTTGAAGTTCCATGTAGCCCCCTCCTTAAAAAATAGTCCGGCTATCTCACTTTCGTGAAAACCATCTCCATTAAGGTGCCCAAATGGAAGTCCGCTGGTTTTCCTCATGGCGACGCAAACCTGATGTTTTGTCTTATTATTTGGTTTTTCTATCACCATATTCGCTATCATTTCATATTGATGTCTTGTGGACTGGGCGTCAAAAAATTCCTGTGTATACCAGTACTCTGAGTGCTTCTTCCAATACCCATACAACGGTACAACGTGTACAATAATTCCTCCGACCCGGCATAGCTCATGTATGTTTCGGAAACAACAATACTGATTCGATACATGTTCCGACGTTCCAAAGTTGGTGATGATATCAAACTGTCCAACCAGACTTTGATCCTCTATCGGGACAGATAGGTCTATGCGGAGGCTTCCGTCCAGACCATTCATGTCGATGGAGGTGTGGCTTATTCCAATTGATTCAAAGTATGCTTTTGACGGAACCTTATCCATTTCTGGGATGCCGTAGATTATTTGGTTCCCCAGCTCGCACATCTTAACCTCATAAGATCCAGTTGATCTAATTGAGTCGTGTAGGAACTTCCAAACCTGGATGCTTATTCCCATGTCTTATCTAAGCCTCCAAATCCCAAGGTAGCTAGCATACGGCTTATTGTCGAATGGACATGTTTGAACTATCTGCTTGTGCACCTGGTCTAGACCGGCCAACAGCAAGTCTATTTGTTCCTCTGTAATGAGCATTTTATGCCCACTGTTCAGTTGCTTCTTTGTTCTCATATGAACGTGCATCATAAATATACCACCAATCTTTATGTGCTTGATTATTTCAGATATACTGTTTGATAGATCGCCACTATGATCCAGGGCATTCATTGAGAAAACGCAGTCTACTTTTCCATCGTAGTTGAAATTATTGGAGTCTCCAATCACAGTCACTATGTCCTTCGGAAGAAATTTCCCCATCGCCCCGTATTCCTCCCACAGAGGATCTATGCCCACCATTAGAGAACACTTTACTACGTTGAATATGCCTCCGTGCGGTCCACATCCCAGGTCGATCACGGAATCTGTGGGTCTTATCCTGTTTTGGAGGTCGAATATCTTTGATGCTAGGGAGTATCTTTCCAGAGAGTCCTCTTGCCTGCTCTTTTCCCAATATTCAATTTCATACCCAACGTTTTGATTAGACATCCTTCCAACCGCCCTTTATGTATCCAAGCTTAGTTCCTATGTCATCTGTTGCGTTCTTTTTTGTTATTCCGCCTATCACACAGCTAGTCTTTTTCTCCCTGAGCATTATTGGCGTTAGTATAGATGACTCATGACACTCTCCGCCCGCCAGGCCGGTTATTGTTCTGGCGAAGGATGTTTTGTGCAGTCCTGTTGATACCGAATAAAAATCATTCTCTATGATTGGCCTACCGGAATCCAGGATGAGGGAACTATTGTCTCCGACGAACACGTGCCCCTGTCTGCTAAATATGGCCTGACATATTTTCTCTGTTGAGGCAATGTGCCTCATTATCTCATCGATGTCCACCTCCTCGGTAAATGGTGTGTCATCATCTAGCCTTAAGAATATGTCTGACTCAGCAAACTTTACGGCAAAATCATAGGCCCTGACATATCCAAGTTTTTTCTTACTATAGTGTATCTCGTCAAATAGCTGTCTGTTGTCTGCAATCCAAGCGTCCCTGATATCTATCCTTTTTTGGTCAATCAATAGATCTTCTGCCAACACCACCCGCAGAAAATCTTTTGTCTTTACGTTATTATTCAGAGACATCATTGTGCGTTCCAAGACATCAACTCTACCACAGCTACTTATTATCACATCAATCATTCAGCACCTCGTAAAAAAATGAAACATATTTTTTTGCAACACCGAGTATGTCTAGCATTGGAGGGAAGTCGAACTTTTTCTTGTCTCCCAGATACACTTGATTCAACGCTGAAACCAGTTCTTTCCCATTGATAAACGGCGGGTGTTTCCAGCGACACCTTCTGAAACAATTTTCGCCGTCTATATTAACAACAAGTCCATGCTCCTCTCCTATGAATTCTAGTATGCCATTTGTATTGTTTACTATTAGTGGGGTTTTGCAGGCCAAGCATTCAGAGGCGATATTTGGGCAACAATCTTGATACAAGTTTAGTATCATTGCGTCAACTGAGAACATTATGTCGTTGAGTTTTCTTTGAGACAAAGGTTCCGATAATATTAGGTTCTTGATTCCCCTTGGTATTTTTGTCATCGATTTTTCGAAAACCAGATACAGGTATGCGTCGTTCTTGTCCTTGACGAAATCATTCCAACATCCAAGAAATTTCCCTATCCTTCTTCCGTCATGCAATAGCTGACATGCTATCAGATAGTTTTTTCTTCCTAAAAGCTTTATTCTACTTGGATTAAAATCAGTAACATCCACACCGTTACATATCACGGCACTATGACTATTCCTCTGCCCCAGAACACCTTCGCAGATATTTTTCCCAACACTGCTCTGATAAACGATTCCATCGGCTAACCGAATTGCCTCGGAGACATTCCTGTCTCCTCCACCACTTCTGCTCATCACATGAATGTTCGTGTTTGAATAGCAGCAGTTATCGAGTCTTGTTATCAACTTTCCGTGTCGTGACGTGGATATTGCATTCATTCTTAGGCTTATATCGCACGACGCAGAGTCTTGGATCACTGCGTGTCCGAGAAGGCGGAAGGCCCTAGCAAGCCGTCTAATGAACTTACCCTTCCCGTTATATTTCGGAGCCTCTCGTCCGCCAAGATTTTGTATGTGTATCCTAAGATTTCTGGAGCTTTTTCCACATCTCATAAATCCACCTCAATTCTTCCGGCCTCTGTGGTGCCGGGAACGGAGACCCCTCAATAAGTATGTCGTGCCACCTCTTGCCTTTCAGATGTATCAGCTTGGCGTCACGGCTCCAACAAGACGGTACTGCGTTGTACTGTTTGCATGGAAGATATGTAACATGGGCAATATCTCCATTTCCTCTAGGAAAGAATCGTTTGGTCATACCTGTCAATGAGTCTTGATCTCCCCACCAATCCGCGTTTTTCGAAGATTCTTCTATCCATTTTTCCACAAAATCAATAGATCTGTTATTGTATTTTGCCGCGAAAAATCCTGCGTTAAGACAGAACTTCTTGTTCTTATACAGATACGTGACACATATATCCACAATGTTATCTAGTTTGTCCGAAATCTTGCTCGCGAACATAAAATCTGCATCCAGATATAGTATGTCGTCTTGGTACGTCGTTATTGCGTCCATGATAGACAAAACTTTTGATAACATTCTCTCGTTCTTAGGGTATTCGATCCTTTTGTGATCAAATTTTGAAATCTCTTTGAGGTCATCTATCTGCTCATCTTTTAGCCCCCAGTCAGCGACAGTAACATCGAAGTTGTCAAAGATCTTATTGGACTTAAGCAGGACTGATAGAAATCCATAAAAATTGCTGTCACCACATGTTAATAGTCTCATTTTTCACCCATGGAGTGCTTTATAAATTTTTTCATATTGTCCGTCCTGTTTCCCATTTTCCTTTTAAGCAATAGTACTAGATTTTTGTTGAGAGTTGTTCTTAGGTCATTGTTCTCAAGCAACTCCTTGACATATAAGGACGCTTGGTCAACATCGTCAGGATCATATATCATCGCGGTTTCATTGTGGATAGCATAATCCGACATGCCACCGTGAGGAGAATTCGCGCAGACCAGAGAACACCCACACAACCCAGCCTCCATGGGCGGGTTATGCAGCCCCTCTAATCTGGCCGGGCCAACCCACACCTTAATGGCATTATACCATTTATTTAGCTTTTGCGGGGACGAATTCTTTATATCTCTGTTCATCAAAGTCAGGGGGAGTTTCAATGTTTCTGCTATCTTAATGGTATCGATATGTCTCTTTGTTTTATGAAACTTATGAAAAATCCCCCCTATCAAATCTTTCCTGGGGTCACCCCTGTCGAAAAACCATTCATAATCCAGTCCAGGATAGATTAGTTCGCACTTTATCCCCTTTGACTGCAGCAGATCTCGTAGCCATTTACTATTAACCACGCACCCCAGCCTTCTATAGGTTTGGAACAAATACTCTTTAGGAGCTTTCCATGTCTCAAATCCCCTTATGTAGTACATCTTCCTTTCTGCTTTGCATGTCGCAACATTTTCGACTGTGTCGCACCCAGTCGCAATAGCAATATCACACCTTGGTATTCTGCCCGAAATGATAGACACCCCCTTCGGCTTATGCCACGTGTATTTGTTGGCTCCTACAGAGATTATGGACTCATGCCCCAACAAGCTAAAGGCCTCGGCGCATCTTATTACCGTTCTGGATCCACCAGTATTCCCAAGATTGGCTCTAAATACGATTCTCATATGGATCTACCTCCAAGTCTCTCGTAGCACTTCGCCACAAATTTTATGTGTTTTCCTATCTCCGGGAATATCCCATCAATTCCTATAAAAACAGGATCTTTGCACGTACCAATAATTTGTTTTGAAAAATCAATATACCCAGGGATTTGCTTTAGCCTGTTAAAGCCACCGTGTTCTATAGCTCTTATGTGGATTCCGTGGTGGTGAGACGAAATATGTCGAGAGTAATCTTCTGTCATAAACCTAAATGGTTTGGATGCTGGTGGGAGTCCTATTTCAGATTCTTTTATAATGGAATATAGGAGTTGCTCATTATGTCCCTTCGGGTTGTTGAATTTAATCCCTCCGCACCTCAATAGTCTGAGAAACTTTTTTCTTTGTTCTGTCGTTGAGTCAAACCATTCCCCGGTCTTAATAAAGTGTACTCCAGACATTCTCGTCGGTGTTTCTGGTCTAATAAAATTGCTGTACGGCAATCCGAGTGACTCGCAGTGTCTAATATGCTGCTCAATAAGCGATGGAGATTCTCGACAGATCGCCATGTCTACATCCCCTATCAGCATATATTCATGTTCGAGAAATTGTGGCAACAAAGTCAGCCATCTAAGACACTTTATCGTATCTTGGTTATTACATTCATACTCAGGGAAAGCCTTCTGTATGATGGTGAAATTCCCATCTAGCAGATCAATAGCCCTTTGTGTCCTATTGTTTAATGTCCCACTAAGGGCTATCATGACACTGGCTTCTGGATATGACTTCAAAATAAAATAGATGTGCCACGGGATGTATTTCTGATAAGAACTGTTTACGGAGGTAAAGAAACATATATCGTGCATTTTATGTGACCCCCATTGCCTTTCTAAATATCTGTCCTATTAACATTGGGGTGCTGAGTAGTTCTTTCCTGCTCATTGTTACAATTCTCGACCTTTGCGTTTTAAACATCTTGTTGTATAGCATGAAACAATACATTCCCTTGGACTCGAACTTACTCAGGGGCTTGCATGTTGAGAACTCGACTGTTTTCTGCCAGCTTATTGGTATCACCAGTTTTGCTGGAATGTGAAGATATTTCGTGCGACTAACAGCCTTCCTAAGCAATTGAACCCCAAATGTCCCCCATGTTATTGTAAACCCTGCTGGATTTGAGTCCAGCATATCGTCCATTAGCCTTACGTATTCGCCTATTGTTTTCCCATCCTTTTTCGATACAATAAAATTATTTTCTGGTTCTCCGTATCCGTACTCAGGGGATCCAGTAGTGACCAAATCGTACTCGTTTTGTCCGTACATTTTTTCGAATAACAAAGATAAATCTCTCATTACAACCAGGTCGCTGTCGAGCCAAACTCCGCCGTGTTGTTGGAGCAACTTTCCCCGAACATAGTTGGCCTTATTGTTAAATCCTTTGATATAGTGCCAGTCTTCTCTCAGATCTTTGATATATTCATGTATGTTCTTGCTATTTATCACTACTATAGATGATTTCCGCCCGCAATGACGGAAAACCGTCTCCAGGCACAGATCAATGTACGGTGGTTTTGTCTTGTTGGGGGGATTATCCCAATATAGCCAGATGTTCATTATCTTTATTAGCTCCTTATATCAGTTTTATAGCCTCTTCGAGCACCTCCTGCGGTGCAGGATTCTTCTGTTTAAGATAAACGACACTGGTTTTAAATGGATTCCAATTTTCTTCGTACCTTCTCCTCAATCCTTTTGGTCTGTCGAGTCCAAACCACACAATATGAGGACATTTGCATAAGCTCGCAAGATGAATGGTCCCGCTACTCGGGCCGATTGCGCATTTGGCCACAGACAAAGCAGAGCATTGCTCTTCTAGCGCCGCCCCTCGAATATCTACCGTTCCCTCAAACCAATAGTTATCCCTGCCTCCGTAGCACGCAACACTTATTCCTTTCTTCAAGAATAACTCTACTAGTCTCCCACATTCTTCTTTTTTATAGCTTTTTTCTCTCCCCCCCTGCTTCTTATTGGACCGAAAGGCGAACATGACATCTGCCACCCAGATCTGATGGTCGGGAGAAAGACATCTGTACTCAAAGTCACCTTCTCTATCTTTCTCATAACTAGACATTATCCTAGATATGTTCTTACCCGGAACGAAGTGCTCCGCTTTCACGATTTTTTGGAGTTTTTTTACGGTACTTCCTCCAAATCCGCTTCTGGATTTTGCTTCGATTCCGATAAATTCGTCGGCAAATTCGTATAGATACCTAGATGTAGGACGAGAAGAGACGATAACGTGGCCATACTTCTTGGCCATTCTTCTGATGTATGGGCTCCAAATACACAATTCCCAACCGAATTCTCCAACCCATGGTCCAAAGTGCACCCTCTTCACTATCTTCTCCTCCACTTATGGTTCACGTTTCTCGTCAAGTGACACTCATCATGTATGTGGAACGCGAATTTAACTTTCGACAACAGTCCTATTCTCCTCAAGTGCTTCCATGCATATTCGTGATTAGATGGTTCCCCTATTTTTAAGTAGTGGTCCATCGAGTGATACAAAGAGGCAAATCGGTCCATATTTTCTGAACAAGAAAAAAACCAGTAATCTGCCAGTGCGTTATAGCTTTTGTCGTGTGGCCACCCCGTATGCTCATGGAACATTTGTCCTGCTGCCATCTTTTTATCCCATCCGTCGAAAAAATACTCGGCATGTCGAATAACCTTTCCACTTTTCTTATCCCTCGCTATGCACCAATTAGACACATAAAAGAACGACGGATCAAACCTATCTAGTATCACATCCACATTCCATGCCAGATCGAACCTACTGACCATGACAATGTCGTACTTAAATCCAGCGTTTATCTCGTGTAGTTTTTTAAGTTCGACGCATTTATTCATGCTGTACCACCTACTCACGGTGATATGCTTTTTACTGGTCGGTGGTCCAAATGTTATCTGCGGCTCAAATTTGAACTCTACTGGATTATATGCCCCGACAATCTCCGACCCGTCATCTTCCCTCCATGAGTGCATAAATACGTCAACATCGTTTTTGCTCAATATGTGTCTGTTATAGTGCTCAAACCCCGTTTTCCAATCCACCGGCATCCTTTGGCCATTTTTGCCGTTCCACACCTGCCCATTTGGTGTCTTATTGTTGAGTCCGCTAGATAATCCAGTTAAACACAGAGCTACTTTCATAGTTTTCCTGCCAACTTTCTCCTAAAACCGTCAATCAATATCTTGTCGGGCTCACTGACTAGAAACTCCTTATTGTCCTTTGGGTGCCATCCGACGGTCTTTTGCAATACCTTCCGTTGCAATTTTTTCCACCCGGTGATTTCCTCGACCAGATCCATAGCCCTATCTTGTTCGTCTTGCATCTGCTCATATGTCATCGTAATGTCGGCATTAGCGATCCAATATTGAACAGTCTTGAGCCATAGTTCTGGAGGAGTAAGTGGCTGTTGTGCTATCCAGCTAACAGCGCTTTGGATCACGATCTTGTCGTCAAAAAAAATCTTACACTTTCGTATACCGAGTCTGGGCATGTCCGAATATTTGGTTCTAAGAAAATCTGAAAATGAATAGTCAATAGATATCCCGTTTCTCTCTCTCATTCTCCACACTGACGTTAGAACCTTTTCTATATCCCTCCATAGATGCATGATCGTATGTTCGGGCTTACTCGTCCTCACCTCATCGACGTTACATTTATGGCTAGAAAACATATCCCAATAGTCACTATATGGTGTCTTAAAATTCACAGATACGGTATTTAAAAACCAATGAATACCACTCCTGGGGTGAGATACTGTGCATATTTTTCCCATTTATTGTTCACTCCTCCATCCATGGTATACGTGTCGAACCAGATGACAATCGTTATAGATATGAAACACAAACTTAACCTTTGGCAATAATCCAATTTCTCCCAAATGTAACGATGCAAACTTATGGCTAGACGGAAAATGTCTGATGGCGAATCTGTCTATTGAGTCAAATAGGTCTGAAAATTTATCGATGTTCTTTGATCCGGAGAAGAACCAGTAATCGGCAAGACCCTCTATGGTTGGAGTCTTATGCGTCCATCCCTCGTGAGTATGTAATACGTCCTCGGATTTTTCTCCCTTGTCCCATCCTTTGAAGAAAAAGTTTTCATCATGAATTATTTTCCCTGTTTTTTTGGATCTCATTATGCAACAATTTTGCACATGAAAGAACGATGGATCAAAGTCTTTGAAAATTAGGTTAGTAGACCACGCTAAATCGAACCTACAAACCATCACCATGTCGTAAGTGAAGCCATAGTGTTTTTCGTGTCGTCTTTTTAGTGCTACGCTCTCTTTTAGGCTGTACCACCTACTCTTTGTTATGTGTTCTTTGCTAAATTTTTTACCGAAAGATACCTGTTTCTCGAACTTGCTTAATTTTGGACCATAAGCCTCGATCAAATCTTCCTCGGAAGAGGTGCTCCACGAATGCATAAATACGTCGATATTGTTGTTCTCATCCAGTATGTGCCTCTTGTTATGCTCAAATCCAATCCTCCAGTCTATCGGTGTTCTTTCTCCTTTTTTTCCATCCCACATCTTTCCGTCTATGGTTTTTTCACTGTGGCCATCTGCTAGTCCATAAAAACACATCGCTATCCTCATGCTTTATCTCTCCATCTATAATACAAGTTTCTTACTAATGGGAAGTCATCGTTACGGTGAAAAGCGAACCTTACAGATTTTAACACCCCCATCTGCCTGAGTCTTTTAAAGGACCAACTATGGCTAGACGGGTAACGATTCTGTCTCAGGTGTCTTCCTGATCCTTCATATATTTTGCTAAACTCATCTATCATATCAGGACTAGAGAAGAACCAATGATCGCAAAGGGATGGGTTCGGAAAGTTGTCTTTTGACAGGTCCCCGGTTGCTCCGTGATGAATATGTTTTACAGAAGAATCTTCGTTTTGCCTCTTATAGTAGTAATCATCGGGCTTTAATATCTTCCCGCTTTTAGAATAGGCCATACACCAATGCCCGACATAAAAATAGGCGGGGTCGAACCTGTCAAATAAAACGTCGGTCTGCCATGCTATGTCAAATCTCCCAAGCATTACGAAGTCATATTTTATCCCGTGCTCAAGCTCATAAGCCTTCCTCAAGTCACACACTCTTGACACTCCGTACCACCTACTCAGAGTTATGTGCTTTCTCGTCTTTCGACCACCATCGAATTGTTTTTGTTTTTCAAATTGTGCTGATACCGGGCAGTATTCTTCCCTAATCTCCTTTTCTTCCCCTTCTCCCCATGTGTGTATGAACACATCTACGTCATTAAGACTCAGGATGTGTTTGCGGTAGTGCTTTAGGCCAGTTCTCCACTCGACGGGCATTCTTTGCCCGCCGCGTTGTTCTATGGCCATTTTACCTCCGACTACCTTATCATTAAGACCAGTGGACATACCGCTAAGACATAATGCTATTCTCATCTATTCCCTCACATCCAGCCCCGATATATATATCTTGCCAGTGGGCTGTCGTCATGCATGTCGAACACAGTGGCTATTTTCTCAGTGATCCCCAGAGTTTTCAATTGCTGAAAACACTGTCTATGACTTCTATGTCTAACTAGTTTAATGTCGTTGCTTTTATTGCGGAATTTTTTTATGGAATGGCTGTCAAGATTTTCAAAAAGACGCGAAAATTCATAGATTTGTCTGGAGTTGGAAAAAAACCAGTTGTCCATCAACCTCTCTTCTGATGGCCATCCAATGTCTTCAGAGACTATCTTTGTCCCCTTTTTCCTCTCTATGTGGAAGTACTCTCTTTTTAATAGGCGTCCAGAGGAGGTGGTGGTTTTTCTCCATTTAGAGCAATGGAACATCTCTTGATCAAACTCGCAGAATATGACATCTGTTAGCCACGCGGTATCAAAACGACCAATCATTACCATGTCGTAGGTGAAATCATTCGACAGCTCGTGTTCTCGCATTAAATCAACAGATTTCATTGTGCTGTACCACTTACTATAGCAGTTCTGTTTCGTCGTGCCGAATTTTCCTGCATTTTCGTCGAAAATAATCTGTTTTTCGCACATAAAGTCTATCGGGAAATACCACTCTTTTAACTGATCCTGTATTCCTGTGTCCCACGTATGAATGAAGACATCTATGTCATTCTTTGACAGGATGTGTTCGTCGTAATGATTAAATCCATTGGTCGAATCAACTGGGGTTGTACCCTCCCCCCTTTTGCTTATCTTTCCGGCAATAGTTTTGTTTGACCGACCAGAAGATAGGCCGTTTAGACATAGTGCTGTTTTCATTCTGCCTCCCCGAATCTGTATCCAAAAACTTCGATATCCTCCAAATATCTCGTTGCTACGTAGGTCCTTGTCCTTTCGTTGTAATATGACTCATACGGCTCATGAGATGTTGTATTTTGTTTCTTCTGCTCCTCATACGGTACTTCTATTCTTTGGCATATATGTTTCATTGATGATTGAAAGTTTTCCAGCCTTCCGACATAATCCAAACAATACCCTGGATTAAGAAATACCGTTTGCAATTCCCAATGATGGTTTGCGGGCTTTGTGCTCATTAGTTCCAGAAATTTTTCGAACCCTATGGAACTAGGATTTTTTACCCCCCACAGAAACTTTAGTTGACCCTGTCTGTAACTCCATTGGGTAAACATTTTCCATACTGAAACCATTTTGTCCCACGGATTTCTACATATACCAAACTTAAAATAGTTGTCATAGTTCAGTAGATCCTTTGGGCTAAGTACCATAAAACCATACTTTCCGATCTTAGCCCCTGGTTTGATCTGGACGAGTCTTTTAATGGTCGATGACGCGCCTTTAGGATTCTCAAAAAATATGGCTTTTAGTTTATGCGAAATCCAAATAAAAGTTGTGGAACTCGGTACTCTACAACCACATCTATACAACCCATTCTTTGGCATCCCACACTTCATAATAACACCAACGACCTTTCTATTTAATTACTCGTACAATCTTTCTTTCGTTCCGACCATTTTGAGAATTATCTTCAAACTCAACAAACTTGTATTTCCTGTCGTATTTCCTGGCCCACTCGTAAAACGCCTTTTGTTCGTGATCATCATTTTCGTCATCACCGTTATAGGTCCATTCGTCAAACACCAGTATCGTACCTCGTACGATATAATCATTTAATCCAAGTAATATGTCACACGTAGAACTGTATAGGTCACAATCCACATGAATTAATGCTACTGGCTTTGCTTCTTGTTTGTAGAGTTTAATGGTGTCTTTAAACCACCCCTTAAAAAACTTAACTCCTGGGATGTTCGGGATCTTTCCTTTCGTGGTAAATCTTCCTTTTACGCATCTTCCATTGCCAGCAACTTTTCCGTTCTTATCAATCCAGTCAGAAGGTAGGCCAATAAATGAATCAAACCCATAGACTCCAAATCTATCGCCGATCGCCGCCTGAATGATCCTCATGGTTTTTCCAGCAGCTACTCCGAATTCTAATACGTGCGGAAGTTTTTCATCTAAAATCGTAATCGCATGTCTTATTGTTGCACTTTTAGCCATTTTCCGGCCCCCCTTCAAGTGTCGATGTCGACATTGATTTTGTTTGCCTCACAATTATCACGAAACGATTCTTACTATTTTTTGACAAGCTGCCTTTAGTGATGGGACCTTAGTATGAATATTCTTTACGAACTCAAATTTACGGTCAAAATGTTTGCACCATTCATAGAAAGCCTTTTGTTCGTGATCATCAAAATTTGGATTTCTCTCATATATCCATTCGTCAAAAACTATTATCGTGTCCCTATGTATGTGTTCATTTAACCCCCACAAAATTTGTTTGGCAGATTCATACAGATCACTGTCTATGTGCATCATTGCTATTGGTTCCGCAATCCTTAAATAAACAGGAATAGTATCTTTAAACCATCCCTTAAAAAAATGAACGCCTTTAATATCAGGGATCTTTCCTTCAGTGGAAAAATAACCCTTGCAGGCTTTTCCCTGTACCAATTTTCCGTCTTTGGTAATCCAATCCTCTGGTAATCCGTAGAACGAATCAAATCCAAAAATTTTGAATCTATTGTCTGCGAACGATTTAATCTGTTTTATAGTTTTCCCCCGGAACACACCAAACTCTAAAATGTGTGATAACTTACTATTTACGAGCAACTCTTTTACGGAGTAAACAACACTAGAAATATTTTTCATAGTTCTTTTAAGGCCCCTTTAAACAAGTTCTTTCAACAACATTGTTTTCCCAAGACTAAAAAGCATCCTACTATACGGGTCGTGATGTAACGGAGCAATATTAATAAATATCAACGATGTTATCATCCTAACTTTGCGTCGATCATAACCATGTAGATCCAGATACTTATTAAAGAATTTCTCGCAATCAACCAAAATACTCCTCCTCATGAATTCGAAGTTGATGTTTGTATCAGACGAAGAGAAAGTGTATAAATCATTGAATATCACCAAATGAGACACGATTATTCCATGAAGGACCTTTGCTAAATCGTAGTATATGTCTCCGTACTCCATCTGCCCCCCAAAATCCTCCCTCCAATCTATCATGTGAAACGTGCCGTCATCTGAAAGTATCAGGTTTTCGAAGTGTAGATCTCCATGAAATCTTACTGGATCACCGTCCGAAAGATAATCCCAATCGACCTGATCCAGAATAACTCGCGTTTCATCAACCGTCTCTCCGTTTATGGCAAGCCTATCCCCATAATCAGGGAATCTTCGAAAGAATAGCTCGACTCTTTCGTATGTCTTGTCCATATAGAACCTTTTACAAGAACTTCTAAAGCCATCCGGAGGGCTGTTCGGCCTATCCCAAAACCCCTCTAGGTGAGATAGAAGTCTGCGGAATATGGGAACGGACATAACACTAGATAAAACTTCTCCTGGAATTTTAGGATAGCAATACATGTTTTTTCTATTACCAATTATCTGCGGACAATATCCATCAAGCAGTCTTGCTCTCAGCACTCTTTTGGATATAAAATCGGAATCAGTAGAAAACTTTATCACCTTATCGTTACAGAACCATATGCATTCAGATTTTTTTGGCAATATGTTCGGATCGTCACGACCCGTTAGCTCCCCATTCGCAGCTTCTATCGCAGATGGAGTCCCAGTGTCGAGCCACCTCAGTCCAATAGCGTCCACCCCGATCGCAAATAGGGGTTTCAATCCGCATATCTCACCTGTCTTTCCACCATCACGGTCTGCGACCATAGATGACCAGAATGCGGCATAGTCTTTAATCCCGCAGACACCAATGTAGGACGGGTTATCTGGATTCTCTCGTTTTTCAGATATTGAACTAGCAAGAAATCCGTTCCACGAGTCAAAGACAATGGAGCGATAATCGTTTCCTGCAGCAACATCAGAATAGCCAACCCAGTTACGATTTGGCGATGGGATTTCGTCTAGGATTATGGCGTCATTCGTAAAGAACACAAACGGACACTGTAGGTGATCCTTGCACTTAAGCAGGGAGTAGCCCAGGCTAGATCCTTGGCCGTCGAAATTGTCGACTACAACAAAAATAAACCTACGTTCAGGATACGCCAATTCCAAGAAGTCTTTTACTAGGCTTCCTTTGTGCCCAAGGGCTATTACTATTTCTACATTTTTATCGAACTTTTCCACTATGTACGATATTATGGGCCTATTGGCTATCGGAACCAGAGTCTTGTTTATGTCGTCGCAAAGGTCTCCGAGACGAGACCCGACGCCTGCACAGGGGACGATAACTCGATAGCTCATTTGTTAGTACCTCTCCCGTAGTTATCTGCTAGTCTAACGACATCGTCCAGTTCTGCCGTGGATGCTTCTAGGTATACCGTGTCTCCGCGGGCCATACAGCGGTGGATAGTATTCTCAGGCAGAGCAAGGTGGTCTCCAGGCTCTAGGGATATATGCTCTAACTCGTCTACGGATAACCCGAACGACACCAATAGCGACCCACTAATAACAATAAGCGTCTCATGCTTCTTCTCGTGATACTGGAGGCTACACTGATGTCCATGATTCATAAAGAGTCTTTTTAGCACATACCTACCGTTATTCTCCAAAATTTCTTCTCTGCCCCACGGCTTATCTACTATTCGCATCAAAACACCTCGCATAATGATCTATAACCTTTGTTATCTCTCTAAGAATCAGTGAGTCAATATCCAGATATATCCTTAGCCCACAGATCAATTCATCATAGCAATCACTACTGTGGTGATAATGACCAGCAACCATCGTTCGCAACATATGGTCTTCCTTGTGCTCCGGAGTTACCCACTTTATCCACCTTCCAATTTCGGACACATGCTCTGCAAAAGCATCTGTTGGCACCCCGTACAACACGCACTGGGATAAAACGCAATTAGTTTGCACGACTCCAAGCTGTGGGGCTATGTTCATTGCATCAACAACCCCAAGTCTACTTCTTATCTGTCTCCCGCAAAGATAGTCTGCGTTGTGCTCCTTGAGGAGTACTCCGTACTTCCGAAGAAGCTCGGAGGCTTGCAGAACCCTTTTCCTGTCGAATTGTCCGGTATTAGAGGTTTCCATAACCAGACTTCCGGTTTTCACAACATAAAACACCGGGGAGATAGCCTCACTAAAGGCCTCCATGTCCATAGTTATTATACCAGCATCCAGACTATCCGTCCTACGATTTTCTTCTGTCCCAACCTCAAACATTATATCGGACTTTATGGACCTAGAGAACTCCATCAAGCCAATTGTTTGTTCGATCTTTTCTTCATGGTCCAATCCCGTCCTACACAAATCTATGTGAATAAGGTCAAACCCGTTCTCGATGTCGCACCTTATCTCCTCTCTGATATCCCCCATATTATCCGTCTTGCTGTCCCTGAATCCAGGACCACAATGATCTCGACAAATCTTTACGCTGGAGTTTGGGTACTTACACTTCATTGTTTTTAGCAACAGTCCATACTCTTTCGTAGTGCATACATATCCAGAGTCCATCCCTATTTGATTGTGCGTAGAGATTAGCATAAGTTGAAGGTGATTGTTGTGCGAGTACGAAAAAACAGCTTCAACAGCTTCTTTGCTCATTGGTCCGAAACCAAGTTTAGATCGGAACATCTTTCATCCCCTCGTCCCTATCAAGATTTATCGCCACTGCCATGTCGTCACTAGACCCCGGCTTCCGGTCATTGATGACAACTCTTTTCCCGCGAGGCAAGCCCATAATTAATAGGTCGTAGTCAAGCTCAAAAAGTTTTAACTGTGTTTCCGTAATACCCCTCATACTCTCTCTTCTACCAGTTGTAATCACAACGTAATATCCTGACTCTCTCCACAAATCAAACTGTTGCCACGTTCCTTGCAATATCCTTACGTCCTTCGTATGCCAGGTATTGGTGTTATGTGAGAAGATTACTCCATCTATGTCGCAAAATATAGTTCCTCCCATTATCCTTCCCCCCAGTTCTTCCCCTTATTTCTCACTACATTCCTTGGATCTTTCTTACTATAAATACAATGGTTATTAATAGAAGTTTTCATGAATCTTCTCATGCGAGGATGCCAGACATGAAAGGTTGTGACCTCTTTGTCGATAACTAGCGGAACTTTCGTTGCTAGCAATCTCCTCCACAAGTCCACGTCTTCGTGTCCGTAACCGTAACGATATTGTTCGTCGTATCCGCCCATCTCCATCAAGCGATGGACAGATAGGGTCACTCCGGCATGAAAAGCCTCATGTCTTGTGGCAACCGCTTTCCAGTGGAACTCTTTTGGCTTCTTTCTTAGATCGGTATGTGGATTATTTATTATAGCTTGTGTTGCTGATTTCGCTATTTCCGTCATGTCACATGGTCTCCAGATAGTGTCGTCGTGCTCGATGGCCTTTTCAATAAATGGTCCGTCAATAAAAATCTCTGGATCACGTGTCGAAATAAGCTCGCTTTCGATCCTACGAAGAACGTAGTTTCTTATCATGCAACCGTTTCTTTCGACTGCCGGATCTCTCTTAAACGTAAACCATACTAGGTTGTGACGCTCAAGATCAGATAAGTCCTCGTGCTTTCCGTCGTTTACAACGAGAAAGATCCATTGGTCATTTGGAACAGTAGTCTTGAACCTCTCAAGAGTTGGAGCAAGGAGATGTTTTCTCCCAAAGTTCGGTATAAAGACTACCAACCTCCTCTTCGTAATTCCCCAGTCAAAGTCACTCTGCAACATATTATACCCCAAGATTGACCTGGTCCTGTATGTGTCCGGTTTTGTCCAGAGCAGATACGGCCAAAAAATCGAATTTAACCCCACCAACTTCCTCTGCGTCACTCATCTCTAGTCCACAAACTCTCGTTTTACTGTTCGTGTCATATGTTAGTGGAAACAAATCTGCTACTGGACAGTCTGATACTATTACTCCGGCAGCATGACGTGATTGGTTCTTCTTTACGCCCTCTATCCTCATCGCCTGATCGAACAACGGTTTAAACCATTTGTACTGTTCTCCGACGAACTCAATATGATCCACGGCCCACCTGAGAATTCCGTAGTTGTCGTTACCAAGCTCTGTCCTTATCTGACGTAACTCGTCACTAATAGCGGCCTCGTCTGGTATGTGCTTAGTAATTTCGTTGCAAACATCAACAGAACGAACATGAACATCATCTGGATTCCTCCCTAGCTTTAGTTCTCTCACCTTAATAAGTTGCTTGACTGTCTCTGGTTGTGTACGAAAAACTTCCTTCAACGCGGCTTTGCCCTGAAGCCTGCCAAATGTAATCATCTGACAGACCTTGTCCTCGCCCCACCTCTTGATTACGTATTCGATAACGCTGTTCCTACAGCCTCGACTGACATCCAAGTCTATGTCAGGAAGACTATGTATTCCTTCGATTATTGCGGGTGGTTTAGACGTATCGATTTTGTTGACCTTGCCGACTATCCACATCACGTAACTATTCTCTTTGTTGTCTTTGGATATCTTTACGTTATCGATTATGTGTCTATAGTATCTCATTACCCTGAGGTCCTTCAACATAGACAGCTCTGCTCTAAAGTGGGCTGAGTCTTTAACTTCAACCTTTTTTGCCTGATCCGCTATCGATTTTATGAACTCGTAGAACTCAGAATCTTCATCCGGGAATGAGTCTTCCAAGAACTCTCCAAGTGGAAGTTCCTCGAAAGAAGTTGAGCTTGGCCTGCATCTTCCGTGATTAAAGAACCTCTCAAAATACAATCCATACTTTATTGGATCTATACCTGTTATGCCAGTTAGAAAGTTAACCAAACTTCCGGCACCAGATCCCCTGCCCTTCCCTCTCGGCCACTTTTTGCTATCTATATGGTCGCATACGTCTGAGACAATCAGAAAATAGTCGGCGAATCCTACATCCTTGATAACCCCTAGCTCCTTCAGCAGCCTCTCCCAATAAGTCTTTTTGTCTTCACCGCTCAGATGGGATAGCTTGGTCTTTGCCCTATCTATACAGATGTCCTTAAGCTTCTGGTTCGCATCTCCGTCAGTAGATTTCGGAAGGCGTGGCTTACTCTTGAACTTTGTCGGCCGAACCATATCCGCAATCTCAAGAGTTTTCTCTATCTCCTTATCAGAGTATGATTGCGACATCTCATCATAATTCAGAATATGGAACGTATCCAGATAAAAGAAGGCCATAGTATCTCCACCAGAGTTACGGATTCTCTCCTGCTCCTCGGCGGTGGTGTGCAATTGGGCGTAGAGTAAAATGCGATGATCTTCGGCGTCCTGCTTTCCGCAGTAGTGTGAATCGAGTGTCGCCACGGAAGGGACATCCAGAGCCTTCGAGGCATCTCTTAGGCAATCCACAACAACATCTTGAACAGTCATTCCTTCTGTCTGCAATTCTATGAAGAAATTTTCTTTTCCAAACACGGATTGGTATCTTCTTATGATCTTTTCAGTATTCTCTTTCCATCCGTCAATAAGAAAGTCTTTTACGGAATTCTTATCCCCAGTAGATGTCCCTATCAAAGAGGCTTCTTTAAGACTTGAAAATAGAGAAGAACTTAATTCACCAGCTAAACACCCAGACAGACAAATGATATTGCCGTCTTTTGTAAATGGCCTTATTTTTTCAAGACTGATTCTTGGTTTACGATAGAAGTAATCTGGTCTATTGGTTTCACTAACCAACCTCATCAGACTCTTAACTCCATCTGGATTTTTCGCAAGAAGTGTCAGGTGATATCTTTTGTTGTTCTCTTTTGTTTTGAGTGAAGGATCGTCTTTGCAGACGTAAATCTCGCAGCCGATTAGCGGCTTTATTCCAAACTTTTTACAAGCACTATCGAACTGGACCATTCCGGATAGTGTCCCATGATCGGTCAGACCCATGGCTGGACAGCCTATCTCACTAGCTCTTTTGGCCATATCTTGTGGGGAGCACAAGCCGTCAAGCAAACTATAGTAACTATGCGAATGTAAAGGTGCGTATGTCTTATTGTCCATTGAGCCCCCCGTATGTCTTACCGCTTCTGATTCTGCTTATAGTAGGGATACTCACATCAAACTGCTGTGCTATAGTTCTCACACTCACTCCGCTATCTAGCATATCGATTATTTTTTGAACTTGACTAAGACTGAACTTAGAGGGGCCAGGATTTTTATGTCTTACTATTTCGATACTATTGGTTAAATGACCCCACGTTCTTTTCATCCTAATCATGGCTATCGCTCCGCAAGATACCCCAAATTTTTGGGCTACATCCTTCAATTTCACACCCTTGTTTAAGTCGCTAACAATCTCTAGGACCTGACCTTCTTTTAGTTTTGAACAAACACTATTCTCTCCCCTAGAATCAGTTCCATGCAGAACCCTATCTTGTTGATTCTCGGACCCAGTCCCCCACGTGAGATTAATAAGCCTGTTATCCTCTGGATCGCCGTTGAGATGACGACAAACCATCCCTCCGGGTCGTGGTCCTACGAAAGCCTCCAAAACTAAAACATGGACACTTAGTAGTTTTCCTTTGCCGTCTCTGTAAAGATCCACTCTCATATGTGATCTTTTCTTTCCGGCACTAGCTCTGATTGAACACAATATTTTTCCTGCTTTATACACATTGGTTTTCGTAATCCTTTTGATTCTCCCCATATCGGAGACACTGTAGACTCCTTCGTATCCAGAAATGTCTCTCCAGTTTTCTTCGGATTCGGGGATTTTATCACACATCGATCAGATCTCCAATTACTTATTGTTCCTTGCCCTATCCTTCTCCACTATCTCTACTATTTTCGCAGCTAATTGTAAAGCGGCTTGTTTCGTAGTACGAGTAACCAAGATGTTCGTATCCTGATCCTT
>SDBT01000644.1_pt1 | contig 55915 bp, 53 predicted proteins | sample 2277101 | NCBI WGS metagenome assembly SDBT01 (sample SAMN10404973, study PRJNA504765) | marine sediment metagenome | isolation source: marine sediment core GS10_PC15, 103 cmbsf | place: Arctic Ocean: Southern Knipovich Ridge | collected 2010 | reverse complement strand
AAATAGAACGGTTTTTCAAGGTTTGCGGGGCATTGCTTATGGGAAAGGCAGAAATTCACCCCCACCTTAATCCTCCCCCATCAAGGGGGAGGAAACTGTATGGTACTCTCCCATCCCTTCGACCCCGCCACAGGCGGGGCTCAGGACAGGCCCTTTCCCAAGTAAGGCCGAGGGGCTCAGGAAAAGATTCCCCTCCCCTGGTGGGAGGGGATTAAGGGGAGGGGGATAGAAAAAATGCTACAACGCAAATTCCTCTTGTACAAAACCTCTTGACATTTTTTTTAAACTGGGTAAGTATGGCTTAAATTTGGCATTCAGCTATTACCCGTAAGTTTGGTATTAGGGGAGAAAAAAATGAAAAAAGTAACTTTTATTGCAGTTATATTCAGTCTCCTTTTACCTTCTTTTTGCTTTGCCGGTAGCATCGGGGGCCTAAGTAGCTCTGTGGGAAAGCAGGTGCTGAGCTTTGGGGTAAATATCGGCTACCTATTGAGGGAGACCGAAAATAATAGTCCGGGTGAAAAGGAAGTATCCTCCCGACAACTCCTGCTCAAGGTTGACTATGGTTTAATCAGCCGCCTGGATCTTTATGGTGAGCTTGGGGTGGCTGACCTTCAGATCGAGCGAAAAGAGTTCCAGAGCACCCTAACTACCATTTACGGGGGAGGGATTAAACTCGCGCTTCTACCCTCGGCAAATGATTTTAACTTCTTGCTCGATGCCCAGATACTCGCCTTCTCCAGTAAGGATGGGGGAACTGAGGCAGACTTTCTCGAATATCAGGGGGCAGCAATCCTTTGCTTTACATCGAACAACTTCGCCACCTATGGGGGACTTAAGGTTTCCCAGGTACAGATAGATTATGAACCCCAGGGAACATTAAAGGCCAAGAATCTGGTGGGTATATTCATCGGAATGGACTACTTTGTCAACCCCAAGGTCTTCTTCACCGGGGAGATGCACAACTTCGACCAAGATGCTATTTATCTGGGGGTAGGATACAAAATATAGCCGCGAATTCCTCGAATCATCCTGATTCAAATTACGATTCCAAGACAGGAGGTTTCAAGTGAAGTTTTTTATTGACACGGCCAATATCAAAGAGATAAAGGAAGCCGCTGCTCTGGGCATGATTGACGGGGTAACCACCAATCCCACTTTGATTGCCCAGGAGGGGAGGCAGTTTCGGGAGCTAATCGAGGAGATCTGCTCGATCGTTGATGGTCCCATCAGTGCCGAGGTAATCAGCCTGGAAACCAAAAAGATGGTTAAAGAGGCCCGAGAGCTTTCCAAGATTCATGAGAATATCGTGATCAAGATTCCGATGACCAAGGATGGGCTTAAGGCAACCAGAAAACTTACCCAGGAGGGAATCAAGGTTAACACCACCCTGATCTTTTCTGCTGTTCAGGCCCTGCTGGCAGCTAAGGCGGGGTCAACCTATGTCAGCCCCTTTGTGGGCCGACTGGATGATGTATCCCACTACGGAATGGAGTTGGTGGACCAGATTCTCACAATTTATGACAACTATGATTTTGAGACCCAGGTAATCGTGGCCAGTATCCGCAATCCCCTGCATGTCCTGGAGGCTGCCCTGATGGGTGCCGATGTGGCCACCATTCCCTTTAAAGTAATCGAGCAGCTTACCCGACATCCCCTGACCGATGTTGGGATTGAAAGGTTTCTGTCCGACTGGAAAAAGGTTCCGAAGAAATAGGGACAGCGGGGCTGTTGAAAAACCACCCCACACTGTCATTCTGAGCAAAGCGAAGAATCTCGTTCCCATAAAAGAAGGAGGGTCACATCTCAATTATTAATTATTCATTTGTATATTCATCTCAAGTGTGAAAAAGCCCGATGGAAATTCTATGCACCAGTAAGGACAAGGAAATGAACCAAACCAATCATAGATTCTGGATACCCTGCATCTTGTTGGGTCTGTTGTTGACCATGGCGCAATGTGGTGAGGAGGAACAGACCGCCGGTCCGGTCAATCTGGCGATCCCCTTTATCACCGACGAACAGGGAGGCGTGCTGATTTTCCATGGTGCCAACATCGATCGGGGAGCCAAAAGCTCCCCCTATTATGCCGATGTGGACCGGGAGCAGATCCTGCGCTGGTCCGCCGACTGGGGGCTGAATTTCGTTCGGCTACTCATTTCCTGGGCTGGTGTGGAACCGCAGCCAGACGTCTACGATGAGGCATATTTCGGCAAGGTCAGGGAGCGAATCGACTGGTTCCACGAGGCTGGTATTTACGTCATGCTGGACATGCACCAGGATGTCTACAGCGAGTTTACCTGTGGCAACGGTGCGCCAGAGTGGGCGGTCCGCCATGACGACCAGCCCATCAACTGCCCCAGTCAGTGGTTCCTGGGCTATTTCGAGCCCGGAGTCCAGCGTTGTTTCGACAACTTCTGGAACTACTAGGGCCCCCATAGCGATCTGCAGGACCGCTACGCTGCCATGTGGGCAGCGGTGGCCAAACGCTTCAAAGACCACCCTGCGGTAATTGCCTATGACATAATGAACGAGCCCCATCCCGGAACCAAGTTCGACATTGCCGAAACGCTGGGTATAGAGAATCCGGACAGTCCTTCGCCAGAGTTCGACAAAACCCGGCTCCAACCCTTCTATCAGCGGGTGATTAACAAAATTCGCGAAGTGGACGAGAAGGCATGGATCGCCTTCGAGCCCCGTTATGGGGGCCCGGGAAACGGTTCTCCCTCCTACCTCACAACCCTCACCGATCCCCGCAACGGCCCTCCCCGCCTTCTCTATGCGCCGCACCTCTACTCCATCAGCCTGGAGAACAACCATGCCTATGATCCCCAGACGGACACGACCATCGCCGATTGGGAAGAACACCGGCGCCAGGAAATGGAGACTCTCAGCACGTCGCTTCTTAACGGCGAGTGGGGCTTGGGGTCCGATTGGACCAACGCCCAGCTTTTCATGAAAGAGGTCATGGACATGTACGACCGCCTCATGTGTGGTTGGGCCTACTGGCCCTGGGATCCGGGTGGCTGGAGCTGGCTGAACCCGGATTACACGGAAAAAGAGACGGCCGACCTCATTGTCCGCGTCTATCCCCAGCGCATCGCCGGCATTCCCAAACAGTTCAGTTACGATACCGACACCCGGATCTTCAAGCTGCTCTTCATTGACCATCCCCAAATCCAGGGTGTGACACAAATCTATGTGCCTGAAAAGAGATTTTACCCTGACGGGTGGAACCTTACAGTGAGCGACGCCGAAGGCACCTGGACCTCAGAATGGGATAGTGATCGGGAGGTCATTTCCCTCATCACTCCCAAAACCGACGGAGAGCACACCATCGAAATTACCCCGAAGTAGGAAGGGTTTGCGAAGGAATGGGGGTCAAATCTTTCATATTGACAATTCTCTTTTGGGAAAATAGGCCCAGCTTGTTTTATCTTCAATTCAATCTGCGGCATCATTTGCTCATTTGTCAATAATATTCGACCCTATACCTCTCACAAGCTTTGACCCTGATTCCTTCCTTACTTCCTACTTCCTACTGCCTCCTGCTACTCCATGCTATTCCTTGCCATGTCCTGAGCCTGTCGAAGGGCCATTCCCTGTTTGATATAACAGGTGCCCTTTAATGGGTGACCCCCTATAATAGTTCTCGTTTTTCTTGGTGAGGAAAAATTGATTAATAGCAAGGAAAGAGGTAAGTTGAAATTTCAGGCCTGACCCCAAATTTCCCTTTCAATTTTACGCTTCTGCTGGATATTGAGGTTGTGGATAGTCCGGTAATCCAAGCCGTCATCCGGGGTATGATTTGGAGCATGAAGGACATCTCGCCTAAGATAGACTTGAAGGTTGTCTATATAGATAATGCGATAGATTGGGGTCGTAGAAGGAGGCATCGCTTTGCTCCTCTAATCAAGTTTACAATCTCATCCGTGTTTACTTATATTGACTTTTCTTATACCCACTTAGGGCAGGCAAAGCATTTATATCAATCTTATGAGATTAACCTGTATCTGGAAATACCGTAAATTGGTTTCACCTATAAAAATACATGTCAAGATACGGTTTTTTGACCCTCCCCAGCTTGCTTTATCTTATACCAACTTGTAGGATTTTCAACTTCTAATTGCCATGCAATTAATACAAGGAATAGCCCTTCGACTCCGCTCAGGGCAGGCAGGACAGACAGGGCAAGCAGGACAGGCAGGAGAAATTAGGTTATTCGTCAATAAACTTAGCCTTTACATCTTTACCCGGTTCCTTCTTCATATATACAATGACCTTTATCGTTTTGTCTTTGACAATCTCGATCTCAAATTCCTTCGTAACTCCCAGTTTGGGATTCTCGTATTTGAACCTATGCTTTCCCACGGGAAGCCTTAAGTCCTGAAACGCTCTCCATTGAATTAAATCTACTTCTTATTTGAGCTAAAATCTATACGATATTACTGTTAACGCAGTATCCTTGCCATCCGTTATTGGAATAACAGTAAGGTTTATATCTTTTTTACTTTTATGCAAGCCAACAATTGCCTTGGCCGTAAAGTAGCCGAGAGCGGAGCCAAAGAATACATCCGATGCCCAATGATAATTGTCGTTGACCCTCGACAGGGCAGTTAATGTCGCCATACCATACGCCAATGGCGGGATAAATACTATGTTCTTATACTCTGAAGCTATTGTGGTCGCTAATGCAAATGCAAAAGATGAATGTCCTGAACAAAAAGACAAGTTGGAGTTAGAAAAACTGGGGCCGTCCCAGGTGTCATATGGGTCTCCGGTTTTGGGCCTGTGTCTATGGGCGGTAAATTTTATAATCTGGGTAAAAATACCAGAGGAGATCGCAATACTCTCTAAGGTTAGCAATGTAGTCCTTTTAGCTTTTTCATATTTGAAAAAATGGCCATACAAGTAGAATGCAGCCAAAGGCGGTAGTGTGTATAGTCCATTGCCAAAGGGCTCAGCAAACCTTGCAATATTATCACTGGTGTCGTTCCTTTCCCTTTGCACCCAATCCTGTATCTCCTGATCGCAAGTGTATAATCCGATAGTTGTGCCAACTACAAGCGAGACCTTTATCCAACCCCATTTCCCCCAACGCAGTGGTGAGGTGAGTATGCTTTTTGTATCTAAAACATACCCCTTGAAATAATCCCCGTTTAACCTTACCTCTTCCGGTTCGCTTTCCTCTTTTTCTGTCTCCTTACTATTATCCGACAACTCAAGCTCGTTTGATTGTGCCAGGGATACATCGGCAAACGCGACGGTTAATAAAAGGACAACAAGCCAAATTTTAATAACTTTCATCTCCATATATTTTAGGATTTAAACCCAAATAATACGTAAACACCCGAATTGCTTGTCCTGAAGTCCGCCTCAGGCGAGGTAGGGGCTTGATTTATCAATCCGCCTGAGGCGGATCGGGTTCGATAACCTGTCCTGAGCCGTGTCGAAGGGATCGAACCCCTACAATTACTGTTTTGGGTTCAATAACCTGTCCTGAGCCCCGCCTGTGGCGGGGTCGAAGGAGTGGGGGTGAACAATTGCAATTAAAAGAATCTCCAATAAAATCCCCCTCACCTCATTCCTCTCCCCGGTGGGGAGAGGAGGTTTATAGAAAAAATTTCTTTGAAGAAGGGTTTTTCAGTAGTCCCACAGTCTCTTCTTTAAAAGGATAGCCGGGGCTTTCAAGCCCCGGTATTTAGTCCGCCCAAGGCGGGGTAGGGGCTTGATTTATCAATCCGCCTGAGGTGGATCGGGTTCGATGGCCGACTACGAAGGCTGAATTCCACTCCCCTCCTTCGACCCCGCCACAGGCGGGGCTCAGGACAGGAGTGGGGAGAGGAGGTTTATGGGAATAATCTCCTGGCCGGTAGTTAAAACTCCGCCTTTATCCCGAAATATGGAATGATTGGTAGGTCGTAGATAGCCTCTCGTTCTGGATATATGCCCGCCTCCACATCTCCTCCCCGGTAAACATAAGTAAAGATGTTCTTGTGGTAGTAGGCATTGAGGATCTCAAAATAGAGGGAGAGATCCCAATTCTGCTTAATGAACTTTCTTTCTGCCTTAACACCCAGGCTGTGGTAGGGAGGGAAGCGGGCCGAGTTTATATCCTCGTTATCGGCCATCCAGACATCAGGGGGGTCCGGATCATTAGGATCCCTTCTGTCCTCCTCCAGCCACCAGAAGCTTTCATCGACCGGGGTATATGGCTTTCCGGAGGAGAACTGAAATTTGGCCGAAAAGTTCCATAGTTGCCAGGGCCGATAATTTAATACCAGCGACAGAGTGTGTCGCTGATCCTGCAGAGGGTAAAACCACTCGGGATCGAGTGTATGGAGTGGGTTGTACCTCTTGGTGTAGGCAAAGCCGTAAGAGAGCCACCCACCCCACTTTCCTACATCAAGCTTCTGCAGGAACAGCTCCAGCCCCCAGGAATAACCCTTCCCGTCATTGGTAAAGAATGGCCCGCCTGGTGGCATACTTGCCAAATCATCATAATTTACTACCAGGTTATTTAAATCCTTATAATAACCCTCCAAGCGGATAAGGTGATTAGTGTTCAGCAGGTGTTCGATTCCCAGAATATAATGGATCGATTGCTCACCCTCTAAATCCGGATTGCCAAATTCTTCATCGCTAAAGAGGACATTGGCGGGCACCTGATGATATAACCCGCAGGAGGTCTTTATCACGGTATCCGGGGTTAGATTGTAGGATATGTTCATCCGGGGGCTGTAGGTCCACTGCCGGATGTCCGCCCAGTAGTCGGAGCGAACCCCCAGCTGTGCTGTAAACTTATCAGGGATAATATCCCACACTTCCTGCAAGTAAAACCCGACATAGGATAATTTCTCCTTTAGAGATACCAGCACCTTTTTGGAATTGATGGGTCCGATATAGTGGCCGAGAGGGTCCAGGTTTTTAATAATAAGCGGTATAAAAAGATCCATTCTAATTTTAGTTCGATACATCTGTACCCCGGTCTGGATCTCATGGTGGGACGATGGTTTTATGCTCGCACCGGTCATAATGGTAAGGTTATCAGCATTAAATTTTCCCTTCATAGGATTGGTTCCGGCTACCGACCCCTCGTATTCCATATAGGCATAAGAGAAGCCGGTATTTATATCCAGCCAGGGCGTTATCCCTGAATCGTACCAGAGACTAACAATATTGTTTACATCCTTGTATTCTATCTCCAAGGGATCAGCGTCCGGACGCATAGGGTCCTCAAACTCGTTTATCGTTACCCTGTCATCGTAACGCAGGAGGCTTAGTGTGAGCTTATTACGGGGAGTAATGTCCAGGACGAACTTTCCGTATAGATCACTGAAGCTGGGAACGGCAGTCTCGTCGGTATCTATCGATCCCGCCTTCTCCAGGCCGGCCAGGATCAGGTCATAGTAGGTGCGCCGCGCGGAGAGCAGGTATGAACCCTTTCCTCCCAGGTAAGGTCCCTCAAGGCGGGCCTTGGCGCTGATTACGCTCAGGTCGGCCATCCCGGAGACTCCATCCCTTTTCCCCTCCCGGTAGTGGACATCAACCACCCCGGATAGGGCATTGGGATAGATGGCGGGGAATCCCCCGGCATAGAAATCGACACTCTCTACCAGGTCGTTATTGAATATGGAAAATATCCCCATATGGTAGGGGTTGATGATCAAGATATCGTCAAGGAAGGTCATTGTTTCCTGGACATTTCCGCCCCGGATATACATAATGGAGGTGAAATCTCCCTGTTTCACTACCCCGGGCAAGGTCTGGATAACCCGGTGCAGGTCCTCCAGGGAGCCAGCCGGCCGAAGGATCTCTTCCTGATCCAGAGTATGTGTACTAACCCCCGGCCCCGGATCTAAAAGTTCCTTGTCTTTCTTTTCCCCTTCTCCGTAAATAGTTATATCCGGGAGTATGAGATCCTCCTCTTTATCCTCTTCCGCTGCCAGTAGAGGAGAGAAAACCCCCAATGTTAAAAAAAGACTAATAATAATAATAAATACCTTGCTTTTTTCCAATTAAACCTCCCCCGTTCTCTATTTCTTAAATTTTCCTTATACCACTAGAAAGCATTAAAAACAAGTAATTGCCAATTCTTCGAGACGCCCTTCGGGACACTTCGCTCCTTCCGTAGTCCTGAGGAGCCCCGATGCCCATCGGGGCGTCTCGAAGGGCTCGGGATTTCGGTTTTTTTCGTATAATTCGTGAAACATGTCCTGAGCCCTGCCTGTGGCGGAGTCGAAGGGTTCGTGGTTCAAGTTGCAGGTTTAAAATCTACAATCTGTAAATTAGGGAAGGCGGGGGGGCAGTTTTGAAGGTTTGAGCTTGATTTGTTTTAGGTCTTATTATCGCTCCACCGAGAATTTAAAATCGTCAGTCGTTTTTTCCCGGAGCTTACTCAGAAAACTTTTATTACTCTTAATATAGAAGCCAAAGAATGCCGTGGCATAGGAAGTCATTATACCATGCAGCTCATCAAGCCTTTGGCACTCTGGAGAGTCAGGGAGGAGGACACAGGCATAATCGCTGAAGACAAGGTGTCCAGCCTCGAAGATCTCAAGGAGATACTTTGGGGGGTTAAGTGCCTGATACAAAGCCTTCTGCTCGGTGTCAAAAGGACAGACCGTATCCTTGGTCCCCCCCAGAATCATCATGGGAATGTCAATTTCACCAATTCCTTCAGAGGTAAAGAATGAGCCCGCGGGTGCTAAAGGCAAGCTGGCAATCACCCTTGGATCTCCATAATTAAACTCTAAATCAGGCGGAATGAGGTTAACAAAGGCACAGGCAGCCAGTGTTTCAGTCTCACATCGCTCCTTGAGATCCTCAAGATTGAACTCAGCCCCAGCCACCGCAATCGAGGTATAACCTCCCATTGAATGCCCCATCACCCCAATCCGGCTTTCATCAACTAAGCCCCTGAGGATTGCATCACTACCGGCGCTCCGAGCCAGAACCTCGTCAATAAGAAAGGAGACATCTTGAGGGCGGCCGGCGAACATATCGACGTCAATCTCCAGACCCTCGCCCCCAAAATCCCCACCCACAAAGGCCCATGCATCGATATGATCAGGGGCCACCACCACATAGCCGCGGCTGGCAAGGGATTCAGTAAGGAAGATCGATTGATTTCGAAAGGCTCCCATTCCATGGGAATAAACTACCAGAGGATAGGGGGCATACTTCGGGTCTGGTTCAGCTCCTCGAACTGCTATCCCCTGAATCACTCCTTCATATACCCATGCATTAGCCTCCGGATCCGCAATAGCAGGATACCAGATCTCGGTAGTGATAACTTTTTGCCTTGATTCATCCTGGAGTTCGTATGTAACTACTCCTACTGGCACCTCCTCCGGTTCATATGCCCTTTCTTCATCTCCACAGGATAAAAGTAAAAGAAAAAGGCCCATTCCAAATAATATCCAAAGTCTTAGTCCTTTCATTTTTCCTTCCTAAATCTTTTTATTAATTTATTAGTATAAAATCAACCTCTCGTCAAGTGTACTGAACCAACCTACACTTCACCTTTCGGTATCCAGGTCTTATCCTTATCAATTATATGAATCACCTTCCAACCCTTCTCCTCCAATGCCCGTGAGATATAGCGGCGATGACACTTCCAGGGGAATCTCTCCGCGCACATAAACGCAATTTCTTTATCCAGGGCATATGCCTCTACTTCTTCCAATGCCTGCTTAAATTCTTCAGTCCGGGTATACCTCTCATATCCACCCTTTCTGAAACCACCCAACTCTCTGCCAAGATAAACATACTTATAACCATCATCCGAGAGCGAACGGGAGAGGTTTTCCTTTCTGAATTGCTCCCATTTACTGACAGGAGAGCTTCGAACATCGATCAGGGTATCAATATTATTCTGCTTGAGGAGGGCAAGAAAATCCTCAATGCTTCTGTTGCTGTGACCAATGCTATAAATGGTCTTCATCCCTTTAAAATGGGCGCTGTGGGGCTGTTGAAAAATCCTTCTTTAAGGATTTTTTTCACAAACCTCCTCTCCCCATCAGGATTGAGGTGAGAGGGATTTTATTAGAGATTCTTGTTTGCAATTGCTCACCCCCACTTCACCCCGATGGACATCGGGGCAAGCCCTCCCCAATCCTTTCGACCCCGCCACAGGCGGGGCTCAGGACACGGCAAGGGGGAGGGGAGATACTTTTTCAACGGCCCCGCTGTCCCTATTTTATTTTAGGAATTCTTCAGGAGGGAATTTACCTTCTCAACCAGCTCTTGATAATTGCTGGATTTCGTTAAAAAATCGTCTGCCTCCGCCTCCGCTGCCAACTTCTTGAGCTCATCCTGATCTTTGGAAGAATAAAGGATTATTGTCATTTTCTTACTGATATTACTCTCCTTGAGAATTTTGCAAATCCTATCTCCCGCAAGACCAGGCATATTCACATCCATTATTATTAAATGAGGTCTAATTTTTGCTACCTTCTGGCTTGTGCCTAATGACTGATCAGAGGTAAATACGGAATATCCTTCTCCGGTAAGGACATCTTTTGCTATTTCTAAAAGTACCTTATCATCATCAACTATTAGAATTCTTTTCTCTTCCATTTTTTACCTCTTGGCCGATGTGGGGGCCACATCTTCCATTTTGACAGGGATTTTTCATTATACATGTCATCAATCTCTCAAAATGGAGGCAATGAGAAATTTACAATTCAAGATCCGACCCGATTCACCTACTATCTTTCGGCGGGCTCACTTTTCTTTGAGGCCTTCAGCCACACGGCCAGGATCTCGTGCATATCAACATAGCCCACGATCTTGAGCTCATCGTCAACTATCGGGATACCCTCGAGATCATTCTCATACAGTATGCGAAGGACCTCAGCCAGGGTGGCATTCAGCTTTGCAAACTGGGCATGGCGCATAACTGACTCGGCAGTCAACTCCGGTCCGGCGAAATACTTAAGCAACTTCTTGGCTCCGTAATGTCTCTGGATGAACTTCTCCGGCACGATCCGGCGGAAAACATCATCGTCCAGCGTCCGGGAGGGAATAATCCCAACCAGCTTCTGCCCCTGATCTACCACGCACAGGGTGCGTACCCTCGGATTATCGATTACCTTCTGCACCATCTCGGGCAGCGTGGCATTCAGCTCGACTACTGACGCTTCGGCCCGGGTAACCTCACCGGCCTCCTTTAATGTGGTTTTGGCAGTTATCCTATCCGCAAGTGACATCGGTTTCCTCGGTTTTTATCCCAGATTATGTAGGAACATGCGAATTTTTCTTGAAAGGATTCAACTGGAAAAAGTTTAAATGCCAAATAAATCCAAATGCCAAAGCTCAAAGTTCAAATGAAATCCAAAGTTCAAATAACAAATACTAGTGCACTTGTGCACCAGTGCATCTGTTAAATTTGTCATTTAGTCGTTTGACATTCATTTGTCATTTGGATTTTGTCATTTGGGCTTATATAATATATATTATTTGGGATTAGCCCGCGATAATCTCCTTTATTCTCATCAATCGGGTAAGATTCGATCTTTCCATCTCGGAGAGCTTCAGCTCAATATACTTTATTGTTTCCCGTAGATCCGGGATCACGATATGCTCCAGGGCATTCACCCGACGCCGGGTCTTTTCAATCTCGGCAGCCAGCAGCTCCAGTGCCTTCTCGCGCTCGGCCAGAATGATCATCTCCTTCAGAACACTATCCAGATTATAAAGAGCGATGTCCAGCTCTCCCGAGGTATTGGCGTAGCCGTAGCAGTAGATCGATCTTTCCGTCTGCAAATTCATTACCGGAATCCGGAGGTTCATGACCCTTCTGGTCTTAACCTCCAGGTTGACTCTCTTATTGGGAAAGGCCAATGCCTCTTCCATTTCCTCCCGGGACATTACGGCACTGGCCAGAACAAATCCCTGAAATGCCTGGACGAGATGCCTCTCTACACGCTCTCTTATGCCCCTGATCTGCTCAATCAGCTCCATAAACTGCTTCATCAATTCATCCTGCTTATCCTTAAGCAGCTTGTATCCCCGAAGCGCTACCCCCAGCCTTCTCCGCAGGCGGAGCAGCTCCATCCGGGTAGCATGGGTGCTTAATCTCATTGCCGTTCGCCTTCTTCTTGAGTCGTAGTCTCCTCAGTGCGATACTTGGAAAGGTATTTATCCAGCCACGCCTGCCGGACCCTTTTCAGTTCCGATGGGGGGAAAGCGGCGAGCAGCTCCCAGCCGAGCTCAAGGGTTTGCTCGATCGATCTATCCTCGTTCTCCCCCTGGGATACATAGCGCTGCTCAAAGCTATCGGCAAAATTATAGTAAAGCCGATCCATCTCACTGAGGGCGGTCTCCCCTAAGATAACCGCCAGTTCCTGAGCCTCTTTCCCCCGGGCATAGGCCGCGAATAATTGATTGAACAGATCGGCATGATCCTCCCGGGTCTTACCCTCTCCGATCCCTTTATCCTTGAGTCGGGAGAGGGAGGGAAGCACATCGACCGGAGGCTGAATTCCTTTCTTATGCAACTGACGGCTGAGCACGATCTGCCCCTCGGTAATATATCCGGTCAGATCCGGGATCGGGTGGGTCTTATCGTCATCCGGCATGGTAAGGACCGGGATCTGGGTAATCGAGCCCTTCTTGCCCTTGATCCTGCCGGCCCGCTCATAGACAGTGGCCAGATCCGTATACAGATACCCCGGGAATCCCCGCCGGCCCGGAATCTCCTTTCTGGCTGCCGAGATCTCCCGCAGAGCCTCACAGTAGTTGGTCATGTCGGTCAGGATCGCCAGCACGTGCATTCCCAGGTCAAAGGCAAGGTATTCGGCGGTGGTAAGCGCCATCCGGGGAGTGGCAATCCGTTCGATTGCGGGGTCATCGGCCAGGTTGAGAAACAGGACCGCTCTCGCGAGGGCGCCGGTGCGCCGGAACTCATTTATGAAGTAGTTTGCCTCCTCAAAGGTTATCCCCATTGCCGCGAAGACTACGACAAACTTCTCCTCTGCCCCCAGTACCCTGGCCTGGCGAGCGATCTGGGCAGCAAGCCGATTATGAGGCAGCCCGGAGCCCGAGAAGATCGGGAGCTTTTGGCCCCGAACCAGGGTGTTAAGCCCATCGATTGAGGAAATACCGGTCTGGATAAACTCCGAAGGATAATCCCGGGCATAGGGATTGATCGGACTCCCATTGATATCCAGTCTTTTCTCCGGCAGGATCCTCGGCCCCTCATCCTTCGGTCGGCCCAGACCATCAAAGATCCGGCCGAGCATGTCAGGGGAAACCCCCAACTCGATCCCCCGGCCGAGAAAGCGCACCCGGCTCCGGGAGACATCCACTCCGGTGGAGCCCTCAAATAGTTGCACCAGTGCCTTGCCGGTCTCAACCACAAGCACCTTCCCCTGGCGGGTCTCCCCGTTGGCGAGCTCCAGCTCAACTAACTCCTCGTACTTGACTCCCTCTACTTCCTCTACCAGCACCAGCGGACCGATAATATCCTTGATCGTTAGATATTCCTTAAGCATCGATTACCCCAGCTTTCAGCAGTGAAATTATTTTAATTGATAATTCCTGCCATATCGGCACATTATAAATTGTCCCGCGTGCACGCAGGATTAAATCCAAATAACAACTGATAAATTCTAAATCCGAAATCCTAAACCCTAAACAAATCCAAAATTCAAATATCAAATGTTTAAAACAACCTCTTCAACCCCGATGCCCATCGGGGCGCAGGACAAGAAGTGGATTGTAGGGGTGGACCTCAATGTTAATAAATCCCAATGACCAACTCACAAATCCCAATTCAATCATTTGCATTTTACATTTTGCAATTTGCATTTTGCAATTTATATAGTTCACCCTTACCTGTGCTGAGCTTGTCGAAGGATTCGGGCCGACAGAGACGTCGGCCCCTACATTTACGCATTGTTTAGGTTAAAGTCACTCCTCGGTTTCCAGTAGTTCCTTAATCTCCACCTCGATCCTCTCCTTAATCCGGTCAATCTCCGCAATCTGTGATTCCGGTATATATTTTGCCCGGGCAATTTGCTCCCGAACCCGCAGGCCCTGGAGCTTATCGATTGAGACACCCCGGGCCAGAGCTTCCTTGGTAGCCTCGTGCATCACCAGAATTATGTTCAGCAGCTTAAACTGTTTCTTGAGGGAGGTGTAGGTATCAATCTCATCAAAGGCGATCTGATGAAGGAAATCTTCCCGGATTGACCGGGCAGTAATAAGGATCAACCTATCCTCGGGCGACAGGGCATCAACCCCGATTAACTTGACCACATCCTGAAGATCGGCTTCCTGCTGAAGAAGCTTCATCGCCTGGCGACGCTTCGCCGGCATCTGCTCATCAACCTCCCTCTTCAGGTAATCTTCAAGGTCATCCAGATACAGGGAGTAGCTGTTCAGCCAGCTAATGGCCGGGAAATGGCGTTGAAAGGCAAGAAGATCCTCCAGGCTCCAGAATACCCGGGCCACCCGCAGGGTTGACTGAACCACAGGATCAGACAGGTCCCCTCCCGGGGGTGATACTGAACCAATTACGGTCAGGGCGCCTTCGCGCTGATCACTTCCCAAACAGATTACCTTCCCGGACCTTTCATAAAATTCCGCAATTCGGGTGCCCAGATAGGCAGGATACCCCTCCTCGCCGGGCATCTCCTCCAATCGCCCGGAGATCTCCCGCATTGCCTCCGCCCAGCGGGAAGTAGAGTCCGCCATTACCGCCACGCAGTAGCCCATATCCCGAAAATACTCCCCCATGGTAATCCCGGTATAGACCGAGGCCTCCCGCGCCGCCACCGGCATATTCGAGGTATTGGCCACCATTATGGTGCGTTTCATCAACGGCTCACCACTACGGGGATCTTTGAGCTGGGGAAACTCCATAAGCACATCACGCATCTCATTACCCCGCTCACCACAGCCGACAAAAACGACAATATCGGCATCTGCCCATTTTGCCAATTGATGCTGAATCACTGTCTTGCCACTGCCGAAGGGGCCGGGTATGCAGGCGGTGCCTCCCTTGCTCACCGGAAAGAAGGTATCGATAACCCGCTGCCCGGTAATCAGCGGCTCAACCGGGGGCAGCTTCTTCTTGATCGGACGCGCCCGGCGCACCGGCCAGCGCTGGAGCATGCAGAGATCCTTTACCCCTCCGCTCGTCTCGATCCGGCCGATTGTCTCTTCAACCGTGAACTCACCCTCCTTCAACTCAACTATCTTCCCTTCGGTCCCGGAAGGAACCATTATCCGGTGAGCCACCAGGACGGTCTCCTCGACCACCCCCAGCAGGTCACCCGGGCTTACCCGATCCCCCGGCTTGGCAGTAGGAGTAAACGACCACTTCTTCTCCCGGTCAATTGCCGGCACATCAACTCCCCGGACAATATAGTCACCCACCATCTCCCGGATAACCGTAAGCGGGCGCTGAATACCATCATAGATTGACTCAATCATTCCCGGGGCCAGCTCAACACTCAGTGTCTGCCCGGTAGAGACAACCGGCTCCCCGGGACCAAGCCCACCGGTCTCCTCATATACCTGAATACTTGCCCGGTCCCCCCTCAGCTCGATGATCTCGCCGATAAGACCCTTTTCACTTACCCGGACAACATCGAACATCTTCGCATCCGTCATGCCCTCAGCCACCACCAGGGGCCCGGAAACCTTTACTATCCTGCCTTCCTGTCGAGTAGGCATCTTCAACAACATCCCTTCCCCCCCGATGTCCATCGGGGGGTTAACGCCCCTAAATCCCCCCTTCCCCCCTTTGTAAAAGGAGGGAATAAGGGAGGACTTTCATTTAGCTTCCTCTCTAAAGATATCAATCCCAACGGCTCTCTTTACCATATCCCTGACCTTCTCCTTCCCCAGGCCGATACTGCCCTGGCTGCTCGGGATCAGCACAATACTGGGCAGTGTCCGGTAGCGAAACCGTTTTAGTTCCTCCTCGATGCCCTGGGCAATGAGTTCAGTAATAAAGATCACTGCATATTCCTCCTGGCAGAGCCTCTCGATGATCGCGAGGGCTTCCCGGGCCTGGCTACTGGAAACCGGGAATACTGCCGCCCCGAGAGCCTTGAAACCCAGGACCGAATCTCGATCTCCAATTACAGCGATATTAGAGGTAGACATCCGGAAGACCCTCCTCAATTACCGGTTGCGGAAGCTGATTTAGCTTGGCAACAATTAGAAAGTTTAGCAACCTCAGCTCATTTTTCCGGGCAAGTCCATAGGCGATAATCGGCTCCACCCCGAGGGTAACCAGCTTTGTTCTCCTGAGCAGTTTCCCCAGGTGATAGTCAGCTAACTTCTCCAGCCGGGCGAAGGAGTTGGTATCGGTCAGATAGGATACCCCGTCCCTGACCATATCCGCATAATCGGTATACTGGAAGTGGGGAACCAGTGTCTCCAGTGCCTCTCCGGGAGAGTAGATCGAAAAGAAGACCCCCCGATCCAGAAGACCATTCTCGATCAGGGCGAACCGCACCTCTTCGATCTCCGCCCGACGCCAGCACAGGCGCAGGAATGTCTTAATATTGGTCAGATCGATCTCCGTTCGAACAAGCCTTACCAAAAATGGGCTTTTGGTACCGGCCAATTCAGTTAGAATTACTCGGTACATCTCCTGGTCGATTGCCATATCGAGATACTGGGGCTGTCCGAACCGGGAAAAAGCGTCGAGGGCAGCTCGGGCAGCTGGCTGAACAGAGGGTATTAGGAGCTCAATCCTCTCCTGTTCAATCGCCTCATCCATATCCTTAAGCCCCATAAGCCCGTTGATCTTTAATCCTCCATCCCCCCTCTTGCCGGAAAGCCTTGCTTTGAGTAGAAGCTTAAGATTGTGAAAATCATCTCTTATTCGCAGAGACCTTATCAACTTAGGTTCTTCTAAAAGCTGCTCAAGCAGGAAAAGAGTTTCTCCGTACTCCTGCTGAAGGAGCTTATCCCACTCTCCTTCCCCGGAGACCTCGGAAGCAAGGTGGGCATACCCGAAATCGCCAAGACAGTGGAGCAGCTCACCCAGGCTCTGAGCCTGGGCCAGTCGGGAAAGCTTCGCCCTGTCCAGTAGCTTTAGCTCCAGTGCCCTTACCCGGCTAACCCCGTAGGCGTATCTTTTGTCCTCTTTGAATAGATCATTCATCCTAGATTATGCGCAAACATCCGAATTGCTCGAAAGTGTTCAAGGGTAAAAAGTTCAAATGTCAAAATCCAGATGTCAAATGAATGACAAATGACTAAATGTCAAATTTAACTGGTGCACAAGTGCACCAGTATTTGTCATTTGGACTTTGGATTTTATTTGAACTTTGAGCTTTGACATTTGGCATTCAGCCTTCGTAGCCACTACGGCGAAGTAGACTTATATTGGAATCCTTGACCCCTTGAATCCTCGAACCCTTTTCTAACGCATTATTTAGTTTCATCCTCACCAAAGAGAATCCGATCGAGCTCGGACTCCAGCTCTTCCCACTTCTCCTGGAGAATCGCCTCAAAAGAGGCATTGATCTCGTGTCTCCCTCGGCGCAGAACAAACCCTCCCCGCATCTCCCTCTGCTCTTGAGAAAATCGGAGCTGTCCGCTTTTCCCAGGACGGCTTTTTAATTCTCGATTGACCTCGGCCAAAAAATTATTGCCGAGACGCTTTGCATCCTTCGGTGAAACGATAATCTCCCCTTCTCCCCCGATTCCTCGCAGGAGCTTCTTTATTATCTCTCTATACCTATCATCCGGGAAGGCCTCCAGGGCCCTCAGGGCATTTTCAAAGGCCTCCTGGATCAACCTCTGCTTCTCCGAGAGCAGGAGATTGCGGTTCTCCAGCCCTGCCGCCGAGATCATCCGCTCCTTAAGTTCCCGGGCTCGGCTTCGGGACTGCTGCTCCGCTTCGAGAATTATACCGGCTGCCTTCTGCTCGGCTTCCCGGGTGCTGCGCTCAACTGCATCGGCCATATCCGACCCTGTCCTCTGCCCTTCCTTTTCCGCATCCTCTCTGATCTTGGCAAGGATTGATTCCATCATAGTTCTCCAAACAAAAGCAGTATTGTTATTAGCAGTCCCAACACTGCGTAGAACTCCACAAACACTGCTAATACCAGAATTTTCCCCATCTCCTCCGGCCGCTTCGCTGCCATCATAATCCCGGCAACACAAACCTTTCCCTGATGTATGGCGGAGAACAATCCGGCCAGGGCAACTGGCAGGCAGGAGAAAAGCAGTTTGAAGCCCTGGGCCTGAGTTATCTCAACGACACTGCCACCTCCAATGAGCCCCAGTTTCATAATAACCAGGAAAGACGCCAGCAGGCCATAAATCCCCTGTGTCCCTGGAAGTGCTACCAGAAGCAGGAGTCTACCGAACTTCTCCGGGTCCTCGGTCATCACCCCCGTGGCCGCCTGACCAGCCAGACCCACCCCGATACTCGAGCCTATTCCACCCATTACGACTGCAAGGGCAACACCAATCAGGGCAATTTCAAGACCTCCCATCCTATTTCCTCCTTTCGATCACACAGTTTTCAAAATTAAATGCGAAAGGCTTCAGCGGCCTTCCGTTCCCCTCGTAAAACTTGGTAAAAAACTCCATGAACTGGAGCCTCAGTGTGTGGATGAAACCACTGAGCACATTGATGGCTATATTGAAAAGATGCCCGACCACGAGAACCACTAACATCAAGACAACACCCACCAGGGGAATGTGCGATACCATGCCGGCGACTATATTCACCATCATCGCGATCACCGCGGTGGCCATACCCAGGGCAAAAAGCCGGGAGTAAGAGAGGACATCGCTAAGGTAACCAGTTATACCATAAAGTCCGTAAATACCCCAGAAGAATCGAGCAAGAGGATTCTTTGTCTCCCGTTGGTAGAAGAGAACAATGAGCGTTGCCCCCACAACTGCAGTTACCACGGCCAGCGAGCCCAACCACTGAGCCGTTACCCCGGCCTTCGATAGCCCGATGAGGAGTAGCGAATTTATCAGCATCAGCCAGGAGACTTGATCCACCAGGGCATCCAGAAGCCGCCGGTTCTTGAGGTTCCAGTAGAGTTTTATCATAACTCCGACATTAAGCTGGATGTATCCCAGAATAAGACCAATAATCCAGAACTGAATAGGATCTTTCAATGGATCTATCAGCATTATCTTCGATCTTATAATGCCTAAGAAACTAAGAGCAGGAGGAAGCTCCTCAAAAACAATCCCGAAATATCCACCGGTCAAAGCACCTGCCAGCGTAGTTATTAGCCCCCCGGCAAATAATATCTTGAGCAGCTCTCTCATATTGGGCCCTATCCTGAGCCACTTTAAACCCAGCAGAGAAAGGATGCTGAGAACAATCCCATAGCCCGCATCGGTAAGACACATTGCGAAGAAGATCAGAAAAAAGGGAACAACGACCGGGGTGGGGTCAACCTCAAAGTGTGAAGGTGTACCGTAGAGGCTGGTTATCAGCTCAAAAGGCCTGACCGTTCTGACATTTCGATAATCGGAAGGCGCAACCTCTCCCGGTCGCGCTTCGAGCTCGAAGAGAGCTACCTCCTTAAATTTCCCCTCTAGTCTCTCTTTCAGCAGCGGCAGGTGGCTCCTTCGGATCCAGCCATCGATAAAGAAGGTCTGGGAGGTGCGGGCAAACTTCGCCTGAACCTTTCTCCTCTCCAGCAAAGCCTGAAGATGGTCACCAATTATAATTAGCTTATTTAACTCCCGGGCCCGAGCACTGCCTTCGTTCTCGATCTCCTCCAGCCTCTGCTTGAGCTCATCATACCTTTGATCAGTTCCCTCAATCAGGCTCTGTGCAGTTCCCGTCATCCCGGTGAAGGTTACCCGACTGAACTGGGCCTTGCTGAGTATTGCCTCAATTGCTTCCTTATCCAGGCGGTGATAGAAGATGGTAAAAAATATCTTAGCGTCTGCCTCTTGCACTGTCTCCAGATGATACCGGGCCCTACTTTCTTCCAGCCCCTCCTGAAACTCCGCAAAGTGAGCGGCAGGCACAATACCGGCGATTATCTCCACATTCCTGGTTGAAGCCAGTTCTTCCACCGGCACCGCCAGGTCGAACCAGGGAAGAAGCAGCTCCTTCTGGGAATTGAGAGTATCAAGCTCAGAAGTCAATTCGCTTCTCTCTTCAACTAACTGCTTACATCTCTCGACCACTCCCTCCCAGTCGTACCCATCGATTAGACTCTGATACTCCTCCGGTGTCAGATAAACCTTGGTCCCGGATAGCCCGGCAAGAAAGCCCTTCTTCGCAAAATCTCTGAGAAAATCTATGGCCGTATCGACATCACTGATACTTCCTTCAAGCTGGGCATCGGTGATCTCATCAGCACTAACCAATCCCTCCCACTCCTTCTGATCGGCCAGTTCCCGCAAGTCCTCGATTTGCAGAAGCCCTAAATGCTGAAGCTCGGCAGTAAGCTCCTGCCTCACGTTGATGTGAGCAAGTATACCTATTTTCTGCATCAGGGCAACAGCCATCTTTAAGTTCCCCGCACGTATTGTTGTGAGTTAATAATTAAATAAATCCAAATGTCAATAAATAGGATTCAATCCGCCTCAGGCGGATTGCTACTCCCTTCCGCCGTCGCTAAAGCTATGGCGGACAGGGCTATTCCCCCCTGTCCTACGACCTGTCCTGAGTTTATCGAAGGAAGCCTTGGCGAAGTAGGATGCTACTCCCTGAATTAAATGAAAGAGAACATCCTTTCTATTATATAGTCAACCGCTCGATCCATATCTGCCCCAGCCTTCTCCCTTAGCTTCTTGAGCTCAGCCTGGGTCATTTTCTTCATCCGCGCAATCTCCTGCTCGGCCTCATCTCTTACGCTATCCTCGGCCGCGCGCACCATCTCCCCCGCCCGGGACTGAGCATCCCGGATGATCCTTTTTGCCCGCTGCTCTCCCTCTCGAAGGCTGCGGGATGCCTCAACCCGTGCCTTCTCAAGAATTTTCTCGGCCTCGGCCTCGGCTTCCTTTATCCGGTTGATTAACTCCAGGCTCGAACTCAACTACCTCTCCCAATGATAAGGACTTTATCCTGTATCCGCTTGATAAAAATCTTGCGTTAACAAAACACAGGATAAAAAAAAGGGCGAAAAATGTCAATCACTTTCGCCCTTATCAACCTTTACCCTTCTTATTACTTATTGAAAGTTAATACTACCTATTACTAATGGAGTGAGCAACGTTTCGACTTATCGACAACAAATCTCTTGCACCTCTTTCCCGCTTTTGTTATAGCCTCACATCTCTTCTTAGCAACCTTTTTAACTTTCTTAGTAGCCTTCTTCATAACAGGCTTTCTCTTAGCAGGCTTTTTCTTAGCAGGCTTTTTCTTAGCAGTCTTCTTAGGCATAATCTATTTCACCTCCCTTCTTAGACGCATTGATTAACATCAACTTAAGTGCTATCTTTTTATAACACATATTAATCAAGATGTCAAATGTAAACCCCATTTCTTACGGGATAAAGGTTTAATTGTATATTACCAAACCAGATTAGGCATGAACATCTGAATTATTTGTCATGAGACTATCGAAGGAATTGAACCTCTACATTAATGCATTATTTAAGATCAAGCCCATTTCTCAAAAATAACCACTTCGTCTTTGCTTTTTCTTGGTGTTGGTTCCGGAACATTCTGCGGGTAACCAACTGGAAGCAGGGAAACTACTCTGACTTCCTTAGGAATATTGAGGATTTTCTTAACTTCATCCTCCCGGAATGCCCCTATCCAGCAGGTTCCTAATCCCTCTTCCACTGCTTTTAAGGTCATATGATCAACGGCAATTGCAATATCAATGGGATAAGATTTCTGCCCACAGAGCATAGTATTTTCAGTTTCCAGTGCACAGGCTACTATCACCACCGGGGCTTCCCCAATAAAGCTCTGCTCTCGGGCAGCAGCCACCAGTTTTTTCTTGACCCTTTCCTCCTTAACTACAATAAATTTCCACTCCTGCCGGTTGCTGGCCGAAGGGGCTAACCTACCCGCTTCTAAGATTAGGTGTAACTTATCATCTTCGATCATTCTATCCTGGTAACTGCGGATGCTTCTTCTGGTTCTGATTGCCTTCATTACCTCCATATTCTTCTTACTCCTGCTTAACGATTTTGATGATTTACTCTTCCAGGATCTGAACCCAGTTAGCCTTTAGCACTTCGATTGCTTCCGCAATCTTATCCACCCCCAGGATGAGAATAGCATTACTACCTCTGAGCCCGATATAAGGATAAAGACAGATAACATTGATCGAGGCTTCCCGCAGGGGTTTGAGCACGGCATTCAACCCGCCGGGGTGATCCGGGGTTTCAACTGCCAGTACCTCGGTTTCTTTAACCTTATAGCCGCGAGTCTTGAAGATATTGATTGCCTTCTCCGGATCATCCACCACAAAATGAACGGTAGAGGTCTCCGCGACAGACGATGCGGAGATAGCTTTGATATTTACCCGCTCTCTTCCCAGAAGGTCGCTGATCTTGGAGAGCTTCCCTGGCTTATTTTCTAAATCAACCGAAATCTGTTTAATGGGCATAATCTTACCTCTTCACGGAATATAGTGGGTAGAAGGCGAAAAATGTCAAATGTCAAAACCCAAAGTTCAAATAAAGTCCAAAGTTCAAATGACAAAATATATGATTTAGAAGAGAGAACTGATGAATAAATCCTAAGCACTAAATTTTAATCCGCCTTAGGCGGATTAAATGATCAAAGCCCAAAATACAAAACCCTGTCCTGAGCTTGTCGAAGGGATTGTTTTGGACATTTAATATTTGACATTTATCATTCATTTGACATTTGGATTTTGACATTTGGATTTATTTAAGGTATTCATATCCCTGGAGCAGGGCAGTCTTATTGGCCTTAATTAACTCTTTCTTTACTCTCGCCAGAATTTCGCCAAGATTGTCGAGAAGAGTTTTCAGTGATATCAGCTTAGTCTTCTTAACGAATGCTCCCAGCATTATCATATTAGCAAATCTTATGTTTCCCAGCTCTTCCGCTAACTTACTTGCCGGAACCTCGAAGACCTCAAGGTCACCCCGAATTGGTCGCTGGCTAATCAGGGAGGAATTCAAGAAAAGCTGCCCTCCGCTTTGAACCTGATTCTGAAAGGAGATCATCGAAGGGGCATTCATTACCACAATAAATTCCGGGGCAGAAGCAATAGGCGAGGCTATCTCTTCATCAGAGATTGCTACCGTGCAGTGGGCAGTTCCCCCTCTGACCTCGGCCCCATAGGCCGGCAGATAGGTCACCTGTTTTTTCTCCAGCATGCCGGTATAAGCTAAGGCATATCCCATGAGCATGACACCCTGGCCGCCGAAACCGGCAAAGAATGATTTAACCAGCATCCTTCTTATTTCCCCTTCTATCAATGATTACCCCTAAGGGGAACTCTTTAGCCATTACCTCATCAATCCATCGGTTAGCATCAACTGGGCTCATCCGCCAGTTAGTAGGGCAGGGGGAAAGCACCTCGATCAGGGAGAAACCCTTATCATCCATCTGACTCTGAAAGGCAGTAGCAATTGCCTTCTTGGTGCGCAGAACATTCTTGGGAGAGTTTACCGTGGTCCGCTCAATATAGCAACTCCCCTTGATCAGCGCTAACATTTCACTGATTTTTAAAGGCGCTCCGTCTCTTCTTTCATCTCTTCCCCGAGGGGTGGTAGTGGTTTTCTGACCTAAAAGGGTAGTGGGCGCCATTTGTCCCCCGGTCATCCCGTAGGCCGCATTATTTATGAAGATTGCCGTTATCCTCTCTCCCCGGCTGGCAGCATGGATGGTTTCTGCGGTTCCGATGGCGGCCAGGTCCCCATCTCCCTGATAGCAGAAAACTATTCGATCCGGTAGTGATCGCTTTATTCCGGTAGCTACCGCTGCGCCCCTTCCGTGAGCGGCCTCGGTGACATCAAAATCGAAGTAATTATAGGCTAAAACTGCACAGCCGGCAGGTGCAGTAGCAATGGTTATCTCGCCGATGCTCAATTCTTCCAAGACCTCGGCAATCAGCCGGTGAGTGATACTGTGCCCACAACCGGGGCAGTAGTGAAAAGGAACCTTCTTTAGATATCTTGGCCAGGAAAATACCTTTTTCATGCGGCCTTTGTCCCCCCGAATTTTTCGTAATAACGGCGGGTAATAACCCGGGAAAGCTCCAGGGGAGTGGGAACTATCCCACCGGGTCTCCCGTATAAATAGATATCCGACTTGCCTTCTAAAGCGAGCCTCACATCTTCCACCATCTGACCGGTATTGAGTTCAAAGACAATGAAGTCTTCAATATTGTTGGCAGAGTTTCGAATGAATTGGAAGGGGAAAGGCCAGAGGGTAATGGGTCTAATCATTCCTACCTTAAGACCATCTTCCCTGACCCGCTTGATTGCCCCTCGGGCTATCCGGGCAGCAATCCCAAAGGCAATAATAGCTAATTTAGCATCCTTCAGCTCATAGGCCTCATATCTTACTTCTTTCCTTTCGATCAGTTGATATTTTCGGACTAACTTCCAGTTGTGTTCCTCCATCAGATTAGGATCCAGGATCAGGGAGTAATTAGAGCGGCTCTTTCTTCCCTTAGCTCCATCGAGCACCCAGTCCTTGGGAGGTAGCTTCTTCTGCGGCCTGGGTTTGAACTCTACTGGTTCCATCATCTGGCCCAGGAGGCCATCTCCCAGAATAACCACCGGGTTTCGATATTCATCGGCCAGATCGAATGCATCCATAGTTAGATCAGCCAGTTCCTGAACGGACGAGGGAGCCAGAACAATAGTGCGATAATCACCGTGGCCACCTCCCCGGGTAGCTTGAAAATAATCCGATTGGGAGGGAGCGATATTCCCCAATCCGGGCCCCCCGCGGACTACATTGATAATAACTGCGGGAAGTTCGCAGCCGGCAAGGAAAGAGATACCCTCTTGTTTCAGGCTTATCCCCGGACCCGAAGAAGAGGTCATCGCTCGGGTCCCGGTTAACGAAGCTCCCAGAACCATATTTATCGCAGCAATTTCGCTCTCGGCCTGAATAAAAACCCCTCCTTCTACCTCGGGCATATGAGCGGCCATATATTCGGTCAGTTCATTCTGAGGGGTAATCGGGTAACCGAAATAGCACCGGCAACCCGCCCTGATTGCTGCCTCTCCGGCTGTGTGATTTCCGCTCATTAATAGCTTACCCACGATAGACCTCGATTGCTACTTCCGGGCAGATTATTGCGCAGAGCGCACATCCCGTGCACTTATCCTTTGCCTTGAGGACTGCCGGAAAATAACCTTTGAAATTTAATTTCTTAGAGGTGGTGATTATTTTTTTTGGACACCAAGTTACACACAGCCCGCACTGCTTGCAAAGCTCTTCGTCGATGTTAATCTTTCCTTTCAAAGCAAATCCCCTCTCCGGCCCGATAAGATATGCTGACTGACTTATTCTCAAACTACTATATTAATTGTTAATTGTCAAATATTTAGGAGTTCTGGAGTTTCTTTAAAAATCATTCAAGACTTCCCTATACCTGTCTGCGTGCTGCGCAATACGCACAGGCAGGCTGGATAGCCGGGACTTCCGGTTTGTATCCAAAACAACTTCCTCCCCCTTGCCTGTCCTGAGCCTGTCGAAGGGATGGGGGAGGTCTCCGGCTCGTAGAGCCTACGGCTCGGAGAGATTAAGGAGGGGGTGTGCGATGAACGGATGTCGAAGGAAACGGGGTTTTTCCTCTCCCTTGCCTGTCCTTAGGCCCGCTTTCAGCGGGCTCGAAGGGATGGGGGATTAAGATGGGGGTGATTATTATTAAGTGACTAAGTAAACCTATGACCCCATCACTTAAGAGGAAAAAAACACTTTCTTTGAAGGGAAGTCTGAAATTTCAAACCGTGAAAGATTTAAGACCTGACTGGCTCCATCTATATCTATTCCCACAATATTATTATTCTCATCAAAGTCAACTACAATTCCTGGGGCAACCTCCAGCGATTCTTTACTGCTTTTCTCGCTTAAGTCTATATATAAAGAATCAGTATCCTTATAATATTTAATTCTCATAAATCTGCCACCTCCTCTTAAATTTTGAATCCTCTATCTATAAAGGCATTATGGATTGTAAACCCGTCTTCCAAAGTAACCACCCTTAGATATCTACCTCCAAATTCTTCTACTTTTCCCCAAAAACGAATGCGTCCATTTGCTTGAACTTCTTTCTTTATAGGATTCTACATTACCCTTCTACATATTTCTACAGTTAAATATTGTCTTTTTCTTAATATTTCCATCTCAAAATAGTTCGTTACACCTTCCATTCTTTTAAACCTTAAAATAAGATGAAATGGGGATGGCTTCACATTAAAGTGACTAAGTGAAGGTGACCCCATTTGACCTACCTAAATGAGCCCCTTGGACTTCATCACCTCCGCCAGCCGGGGCTCCTTTTGGGCATATTCTTTTAAAACCTTTAAGGTCATATCCCGATCCTCCTCCAGTTCCCGAGTTTTTCTTATCACTGGGGAAAGGGCCGTCCGACGGTCCCAGATAACAAAACCAAATAGGCCAAAAATCCCGACAAAGATCACCCCAAATCCTACTACCATAATATTCTGAAGGCCGTTGATCTGAGACTGAAGGCTGTTCTGGCCTGCTACCATCTGCTCCCGTAACGCCTTATCACCTGCTACCATCTGCTCCCGTAATGCCTTCTGTCCCTCCTCCAAACGGGTGAGCCGCTCAATAATCTCCCGATCGCTGATGGTAAGATCCCCCTCCACTGCTAAGGCTGGGGCACTCACCCAGATGAGAAGAACTAATCCCAAGACGCTTTCCACCCATTTTCTTATTATCTCCTCCCCTCCTTATTGGTTTATATAGTTCATTTAGTCTATTTAATTTTTCTGGTTGAAATTTACCATTCAATCACCTTTTTCAACCTGCCGCCCTTTAGAAAATAGGGTATCACATTGTTGAGAAGAAGGCAATTATATGTTTAGATGTTGCATCCAAAATTTCGGAATGATTTGGGAGGATAGCCTGGGCTTTCCCATTTCCATAGGACTACGAAGGATGAACCAGCCCCACAATGTAGGGGGCGACGCCTGCCTGCCATAGCTTCAGCGTAGGTAGGTCTCTGTCGCCCCTAAGAAAGGTGGACTATATAAAATACAAATTGCAAAATGATTCATCAAGATGAAAACGAGATGTAAGTAGGATAAAGCGAGATAAATCTTTAATAAGTAGAATTAGTTTTTATCTGTTTACATCTCGATGATGGGATTTGGTCACCTTGTCCTGAGCCCTGCTTTAGCAGGGTCGAAGGATGGAATTTGGCCTGCCTGCCGAAGCTTTAGCGAAGGCAGGGATTTGATAATTTTGGTGTGGGCTCCTTGGCGGTGAGTATGGGCATAAGGCTCGATGAACGGATGTCGGTGGAAACGGGACTCAAGAAGATCCTAAAATCGCTAAGTGACTAAGTGAAGCTCAGACCCCATTACCTAATTTGAGGTAGCAATTCTTAAAGGGGATACGGGTTTTACTTCAACGACGCAACAAGTAAACAACGTGGTATCCCTTCTTTCCGTCCCTCATTTGATCTCTTCAATGAAAGCATTTTGAGTGCGATAGCTACAGAAAATGTTAAATTCAGAGAGTAAGTTCTCAAACCCAATTATTAAAGGAACATCCTCACTTAGTGCAAGATAAGCCTTCAGTTCTATTTCTTCTGTGGTATATTCTGGGTCAACCAATCGTATTCTGACTATAGCAACTTTTACAGGCATAACGCATTCTTTCTTAGGGATTACCCCTCTAAGTTCTGTTTCCCCTATAACTTCATTTATATATTTTCTCCAAATTCTATAAGGGACAAGAGAAATTGGAGCCCCGGTATCCACAATAGCAATTTCAGGTTCACCCCATCCTTTTACAGCTAAGAATTGCATAACTGTGAGAAGTCTAATTCCTTTATGCAATTCTACTCCACTTTTACTATCAAAATGGGGCTCGGTCGAGAAGCGAAGCTGTAACCTCTTATTCATAAAGTATTCTTGCCTCGCTCTCTACAAAAAGTATAACAAGCGGCCTTCCTGCAGTTTTCCGTAAAGACTCCTCTTTTTCATCGGTCAGGTCTTTCCCGTAAGCCACTACTTCTTTGTCTAAAATAGCGATCCACATATCCGCGTATTTCTTCCTCAGCTCACTATAATGTTCTAATGCCCATGTTTGATCTTCCCAAAACTCGTTTGGCAATTTCTCTTCTTCTTTTAGTGTATATATTTTAGGCATTACATCACCTTCTCATTTATGTCGCCGAATTTTGGACATAGGTGACCCCACCACTCTTTCTGAAATTTTTAAGTGACTAAGTGTAGATCTGCCCTCATCACTTTCCAATAAGCCAATATTTTAGTAACATCCCTATTTCTAAATTGTCTCTATCGTAAACTATATACCTCTCTGCGGTGTTTTACTCGATAGACGAGCACCTCTTTTTCCTTATCCTTTATGTCATAGAGCACCCGGTAATCACCTACTGTAATGCGCCAGCCTACCTTACCTATTAATTTTTTACCCCCTTTGGTCTAGGATTATCCTTCAACGATGATATCGCGGTAACGATCCTTTTGATGTTTTCCGGGGTTAAAGAGCGGACTTCCTTTTTGGCTTTATTCTCAATGATTACCCTATACATTAAAAGAGCCCTTCTTTCTTGAGCCCTTTTACGAAGCTATCAAAGCTCTCAAACTCAGTAGCTTCTTCTTTAGCCCTCTTTAAATCAACTGCATCCTCAAGATCCTCGATAAACTTTAAAAGAGAGCGAAATTTATTAAGATTCAGGATCACCGATTTAGGCCTCCCCTTCTCCACTACATACATAAGATCATCTTTGGATATGGGAATTTTCCCTGACATAGCCCCTACCTCCTTTTCCACTTTAACAATAATTTCAAGGAACTCTACTGATCAAAACAGGGTAAATACTATTAACTAAAGCTTTGACCCCAACAACCCCTTCTGGTTAGATAAAAAAACAACGCAACAAGTAACCAACGTCCCCTAATTCCTTTTGCCTCCAAAAGATTAAGATTTTTTGCCAATGGATATCTTTTTTCTCTTGACAGGGTGCCCTTTAATGGGTGACCCCATTTTCTGCCATTGGCAAATCAATATGGGTTGTCCCCTAATTCTGCTCCGGTTTTATTTATCTTTTTGATTTCTTAGAATGTTGACGCCAGACATTATAATAATATATTTTCCACATAACAGCTTCATAAAGTCTTAATAGTGTTATTGAACGGTCAATGTCAAGTTTCTTGTTGTGAATCAATATATCTCGAATAGTTCGAAGAGGTTTAACCTGTGGGGATATATCATCTCGCATCAGCCGCATACAATTACAAATATTGTATTTTTGGCCATGCCATATATAAGGTATTGTTGTTTTATTATCACTTTTTAGGTCTTTCCATGCATGATAGATGCAATTATTCAACACTTTATTATCGAGCATTGGTATCAATCTTGGCCTTTTTCTATGAAGAACTTTTGTTACAACCGCCGTTCGTGCACCTTTGCCTTCAAGCTTTTCGAAAAGTTCTTTTAAAGCATCCCAAACATCTGAGAGGACTTTGTCATCTGCTTTATGGAGATCAAGATCCAGAGGAATAGCTTTAAGTAATGCTTCAATAATAGGTTTCTCGGCCCTTTTCATAAACTCACGCATTCTATCGGCTCTTGGTTGTCCATTCATAGCAGCTATCATACAATAATCAAGTGGCAGAATCATGTATGCTTCATTGTCCTTAACGCCATCGTAATAGCGATAAGGCATATCTTGAAATTTTATAATCAATATTTTCTCAACTTTAAGAATAGGGGCTCCAAAAATTTTAAGTTCCATTTTTATAACCTCCCTTTTCCTTTTTTATTTTTCATATCTCTATGACGCCGTCACCAAAACTCCTAATACAACTCCTCAATTCTTCTGAATCGGTAACCTTCATGCTAAGTGGTATCAAAGGACAAAAAGAGGGTCAGGTCTACACTCTTGACAGAAAAGAATGAATTAGGGTGCGGGTCTAAGCAATTGACATTTTTGGGAAAAGGAGACTGGTTCATATTTTTCTCAGTTTAAAATTTTCAAGAGTGTACAGGCTGACCGAGAATAGTGATTTTCAAAAACCCGATCTCCTAACCCCGCGTAAATAAAGGACTTTATTTTTCAGAAATGTCCAAAATTTGAATTCTCGGTCAGCCTGTGTAGACCTGACCCCCTTTACCATTATATTTAAGTTGTTTTAGAACCAACGTCCCCTAATTCCCATGACCCTAATGCTCTTGAACCAACATCCCTTATTTCCTTATACTTTTTTACATGCTAAACATTTTTTAAAAGTGCCTTGCCTACTTTGATGTAAATTCCAAATTATAGATTCAAGCACACGAACTAATGAGATTTTCCTAATCTCTTTTCTCTTTTTAATCAGGGATTGCTTGATCTTTTTTAATTGATCAAGATTTTTTATTAAATCATTGCGAAACTCCTTTATAATAGCCAATGAATATTTTCCCCAAGGAGAATTTCTCTGCTCTTTAGTTAAAATCGGCCAGTAATGGTTTTCTAAGTTTCGATCCACCATTGGGATTAGCTTAGGTCGTTTTTTATACAGTATTTTAGAAGCTGTAGATAATTTTACCCACTTTACACTACAAAATACTTCAAAAATATCACTTAATAATTTAAATACATTATTATCAATTTCATCTTGTAGAAAAATGCTGTCTGGAATTTGAGACAAAATAGATTCGATTTTCCTTTTCTTTGCCATAATTCCTTTAACATGCTTTGAACCTACTCTAGAGTTCATGGCAGCAGTAATACAGATGTCTGATGGAGTTATTTCATTCTCCCCAGATCCTACTTTGGCTGAATCAAAATATGAATAATTGAAATCACTGAATTTCTCATATATAAGTTCAACCCAATCGTTATTTATTGCTACACCACTTAAATATAAACTCACCTTCATTTTTAATTTCCCTCCTTGTTTATCTAAAATATTTAAAAGAGAAGGACAAATTTAATCTGCCCAAGGTATTGGGATTTGGCACGCCTGCCGAAGCTTTAGCGCAGGTAGGGATTTGGTCATTGGGATTTGATTGATTTTACCATATCTTAAATATCTCCAATCCATTACCCTCATTAGCCACATAAGCATAACCTCCGGTAACGCAGATTCCGCAGCTAAACCCTGCGGTATCCCGATAGACCGGGGTGCCGGGATTGGTTGGATCGCTCACATCAATAATTGCTAAACCGTTCCACCCATCAGCCACATAGGCATAGCCCCCGGTAACATAAACTCCACGGCTCTGCCCATTGGTATCCCGATAGACCGGGGTGCCGGGATTGGTTGGATCGCTTACATCAATAATCGCCAAACCACTACTACTACCCCAATCCGCCACATAGGCATAGTCCCCAGTAACATAGACTCCGTAGCTACGCCCTGAGGTATCCCGATAGACCGGGGTGCCGGGATTGGCCGGATCGCTCACATCAATGATCGCTAAACCACTCTCCCCATCAGCCACATAGGCATAGCCCCCGGTAACCCCGGCAACATAGACTCCATAGCTATACCCTGAGGTATTCCGATAGACCGGGATGCCGGGATTGGCTGGATCACTTACATCAATAACGGCCAAGCCATTCCATCCCTCCACAACATAGGCGTAGTTCCCGGTTACATAAACTCCACGGCTACTCCCTGAGGTATCCCGATAGACTGGAGTGCCGGGATTGGTTGGATCGCTCACATCAATGATAGCTAAACCGTTCTCCCTAACAGCCACATAGGCATAGCTTCCGGGAACATAGACTCCACGGATAATTCCTGCGATATCCCGATAGACCGGGGTGCCGGGATTGGCTGGATTGCTTACATCAATAATCGCTATACCGTTCCACGTATCCGCCACATAGGCATAGTCCCCGGCAACATAGACTCCGAAGCTAAACCCTGAGGTATCGCGATAGATTGGGGCGCCGGGATTGGCCGGATCGCTCACATCAATGATCGCTAAACCACTATCCCCATCAGCCACATAGGCATAGCCCCCGGTAACCCCGGCAACATAGACTTCATAGCTCCACCCTGATGTATCCCGATATACTGGAGTGCCGGGATTGGCCGGATCGCTCACATCAATGATCGCTAAACCACTATCCCCATCAGCCACATAGGCATAGCCCCCGGTTACATAAACTCCACGGCTCCACCCTGATGTATCCCGATAGACCGGGGTACCGGGTTTGACCGGATCGCTCACATCAATGATCGCTAAACCACTATCCATATCAGCCACATAGGCATAGCCTCCGGTAACATAGACTCCATCGCTCCTCCATGATGTATCTTGATAGACTGGGGTGCCGGGATTGGTAGGATCGGTTACATCTATGATTGCTAAACCGCTATCCTCATCACCCACATAGGCATAACCCCCGGTAACGTAGATTCCATAGCTATACCCTGAAGTATCCCGATAGATCGGGATGCCGGGATTGGCTGGATCGCTTACATCAATGATCGCTAAACCACTATTCCCACTGCCTACATAGGCATAGCCGTCTTTGATATATATTCCGCTAATGATACCAGATAAATCAATTTTTGTTATATATTTCGGATTATCAGGATCCAGTGATTTGTTATATATCTTTAGTGACCTGCCAAAACTGGCGTAAAGGTAATCACCATCGACAAAGACTGCATAAGTCACACCAAGAGTGTGGCTAACGCCGATTACATCTGGGTGGTAATCCCCATCGCAGTTATCGTCCCTTTCGTTAAAAGGGATCTCCTCAGCGCCGGGATTAATACTGGGATCGCTATCATCACAGTCAGTTCCTCCTGAGGCGATGCTGGCGTATTCATCCCCATCGGAATCTAACATTCCCCCATCGCAGATTAAGCTCTCATCACAATCTTGATCTATCCCATCCCCACAAATTTCAGTGGCTCCGGGGTTGATGGAATCATCGCCATCGTTGCAGTCCGTCCCCGGTGTCCCTGGATATGCACCCCCGCTTTCATCCGTGCAGACTGCAGGCAACCCCACCACATTCATCGCGGTATCGCAATAATTATCACCATCCCCATTGCATCCTGCATCCGCAACCTCACCACATGTCTCCAGATCGTCATCGCACACCTCAGTTGCTCCTGGGTAAGCCGTCGCATCGCCATCGTTGCAGTCCGTCCCCGGTGTCCCTGGATATGCACCCCCGCTTTCATCCGTGCAGACTGCAGGTGATCCCACTACGGCCATCGCGGTAGTGCAATAATTGTCACCATCCCCATTGCATCCTGCATCCGCAACCCCACCGCATGCCTCCAGATCGTCATCGCACACCTCAGTCGCTCCCGGATAAGATGTTGGATCGTCGTCATTGCAGTCGGTTCCAGGTGTTCCCGGATAGGCGCCTCCATTCTCGTCCGGGCAGACCGCAGGTGACCCCACCACATTCATCGTGGTAGTGCAATAATTATCACCATCCCCATTGCATCCTGCATCCGCAACCCCACCGCATGCCTCCAGATCGTCATCGCACACCTCAGTTGCCCCTGGAAAAGCCGTCGGATCACCATCGTTGCAGTCCGTCCCCGGTGTCCCTGGATATGCACTCCCGCTTTCATCCGTGCAGACTGCAGGCGACCCCACCACATTCATCGCAGTATCGCAATAATTATCACCATCCCCATTGCATCCTGCATCCGCAACCCCACCGCATGCCTCCAGATCGTCATCGCACACCTCAGTTGCTCCTGGGTAAGCCGTCGCATCGCCGTCGTTACAGTCAGCCGGATCCTTACCATCAGGATTCACCTGATCACCTGCTCCACAGATATCCCAGGTATCAATATCCCCATCCGGGGCATCCAGGGTGGGGATATTGCAGTCATTGTCTACACCATCGCAGGTAATCTCAGTGGCTCCAGGATTGATTGAGCCATCGCTATCATCGCAGTCAGCCGGGTCCTTACCGTCAGGATTCACCGGATCACCTGCCCCACAGATGTCCCAGGTATCATTATCCACATCCGGAGCGTCCAGAGTGGCAGCATTGCAGTCATTGTCCACAGCATCGCAGGTAATCTCAGTGGCTCCGGGGTTGATGGAAGCATCGCCATCGTTGCAGTCCGGGCCGGGTGAACAATGCTCTCCATAGCCGTCGCCATCATTGTCAATGCAGACTGGCTCTTCACTATCGCCGCCACATCCGATAATCATTCCGAAGGATAAAGCAACTATAAAAACCAAAGATAATCCCAAAATTCTTCCCCTTTTCATTATAATTCCCTCCTTTTTCATCTTTGTAAGTCTACCATACCCCCCGAATTTGTAAATGAAAAAAAGGATCTGAGACTTTCCCCGTTTTTTAGGTAAAGAGTGGATAGGCGGGGCTTTCCAGCCCCGCTAAGAAGATTCAGATGAAGTAAATGCCGGGGCTTTGCAAAATGAATGTAGGGGCCGATATTCCTATCGGCCCGAATCCTCCGCCTTATGTGGACTAGGCGGGCGGACACTGAGGTCCGCCCCTACAAGAGAGGCGTTAAAAAGAAAATGTTGAGGCCCGGTATTTATCCCGTTAGAAAGTCCCATGGCTTTGCGGGGCTGGGCTTCGACAAGCTCAGCCGACGCAAAAGCCACGCCTATCCTCAGGTCTTGTTTTGAAGGAATGAGAGAGATTGGGTCACACTGGGGGAAAATAAGATGGCCAGGGAATACTATTACAGCATTCCCTGGCCTGCCCTTAGGAGGGTAAAATGAGAAAAAGGGCTCTTAATCCAATAGACAGGTAAGAGCAAAAAAAGTTCACATTAATCCAGATTATACGTGAACATCCGAATTACTTGCCCTGAGCTTGATGAATGATAGGTTGAGTCAATCGGTTGCGGTTGAGCAACTCGTGTCGTTATTCGTTGATCGTCCATTGTCAAAATGACCCAACCGATAGACGTAAGACGAAACGAGCAGCGCAACCTAATAACTGATAACCAATGGAAATTTAGTTAAATTGTCCTAAGCTTGACGAAGGAATTAAACTCCTACATTAACACTATTTGGGATTGGGTTCAGCTAATGCAGGGTACTCCCAGAGTCATCCGAATCGTCTTCCTTGTCAATTACCCGGAACTTACTTCGGAGCTTCCTCAGTTTGCTCTGATAATAATACTGGCGGAGGCCGGACAGGAGGGAATATTTTCGGAGGTAAACAAAGCCAAACAGCATTCCTCCCAGGTGAGCAAGGTGAGCAATATTATCGGAGGAACCCGATAAGGAGGCATAAAGCTCAATCGCTCCAAAAATCATGACAAAATGCTTGGCCTTAATCGGGAATAAAAAGTAGAGATAAATCCGCCGATTGGGAAAGATAAGCCCATAGGCCAGCAGTATCCCGTAGACTATACCGGATGCCCCGATGGTGGGGATACCCAGATTGGGAGAAACTATAACGGTAGATATACCCGCACCAATACCGGTAACCAGAGCATATTTTACAAAATTCCGGGTACCCCAGTACCTCTCCAGCTCAGAGCCGAACATCCAGAGAGCAAACATATTGAATAAAAGGTGAAAGATTCCCCCATGAAGAAAAGCATAGGTAAAGAGCTGCCAGACGAAGAATTTTTTCCAGACCAGAACCGGGATCAGGCCGAAGATCACATTCATCTCGGGGCGGCCGGTAATTAATTGAGAAATCATTTGAAGCAGGAAAACGACCACACAACTGATGATAATAATCTTTACTGCCTGAGTTAAAGGGCCTCCGAAGCTAACCTGGGGTCTTTGATAATAGTAGCTCATAGCTGCAAGTTAGCACAGATCTGATAATACTGTCAAACCGAGGTAGGGGCAATTCATGAATTGCCCCTACCTTAGGGAGTGGAGGTAGGAAAGGACAATGAATAGGGGTGGCAAAATTCGCTAATTCGTTAATAGAATAATACGAACCGGGGATTCTTTAGGGAACTTCCTTTATAACCAGCTTTTTCAGGACTATCGGCTCCAGCGGCTTATCCCGCTTATCCCTTTCTACTTTAGTCATGGAGTCAACAACATCCTGCCCTTCTATTACCTGCCCGAAGATGGTATGGCGGCCGGTGAGATGGGGAGTGGGAACCACAGTGATGAAGAACTGAGAGCCGTTTGTGTCGGGGCCGGAGTTTGCCATCGCTAATTTTCCCGGGCGGTCGAACGTAAGGTCTTCCACGATCTCATCTTCAAATCGATAGCCCGGTCCACCAGTTCCCATCCCCAGAGGATCCCCTCCCTGGATCATGAACTTGGGAATGACACGGTGAAAAATCGTTCCGTCATATAAAGGAGTTTTTACTTTTTCCCCGGTGCGCGGATCGACCCATTCCTTGGTACCTTTAGCAAGACCGACAAAATTCTCCACTGTCTTGGGAGCCTGTTTTGGATAAAGGACACAGGTGATGTTACCTTTGCTGGTTTCAAAAACCGCATGAATTTTTTCCGGCATTTTTGCTTTCTCTCCCTTCTCCGGCATTTTTTTCTTTTCTACTTTTTCCGGCATTTTTGTCTTCTCTGCCTTTTCCGGCATTTTTGTCTTTTCTCCCTCGGCACATGCTATGTTGGTAACTGCCAGGCATATTCCAACAATGAATAACCTTCGGGAGTTTCTCATCTTTCCTCTTCTGTTTTTCATCTTTCACCTCCTATTGTTGAGATAACTCATTAATAATTTAGTTAAACTCCCCGCCCACAGAGCGGGGCTTCCAGTTTGTATCCAAAACAACCTCCTCCCCCTCGATGGGGGAGGATAAAGGAGGGGGTGAAAACTTTATCCGTTTTGCCCCCTCACCCTAACCCTCTCCCACACAGGGGAGAGGAAACTATTTAGAAGCCTGACTCCCGGGCAATTACCAGGCGCTGCACCTCAGAGGTCCCTTCAGTAATGGTAAAAAGACGTCCATCCCGCCAGTGTCTTTGAATAGGATATTCCATCATATATCCGTAACCACCGTGGATCTGCATTGAATCAGAAAGGATCTTCTGTAATGTCTCCGAAGTGAATAGCTTTACCATTGAAGATTCCTTCCGGACTTTTTTGCCCTGGTCGTACATCCAGGCAACGCGGTAGGTGTATGAACGCATAATATCTATATTCATTGCCATCTCCGCCAATTTGAATCGGGTGGCCTGGAATTTAATAATCGGCTTCCCGAATTGAACCCTTTCCTTGGCGTACTGTACGCTCAGGTCATATGCCGCCTGGGCGGTACCGGTGCAGCGACTTCCATAGGTTATCCGCCCGGAGATAAGCGTATCAGCGACCATATCAAAACCACCGCCTTCTTTTTCCCCGATCATGTTGTTTGCCGGAACCCGGCAATCTTCAAAGACCAGTTCACCGGTTTCAATGGATCGGTTCCCCACCTTATCCAGCTTCCGGGAGACAGAAAATCCCGGGGTACCCTTCTCCACAATAAAGAGGTTGATCCCCTCACCCCTTTTAGTAGGGTCAGTATAGGCAGCCGCAATTACATAGTCACAGATGGGACCATTGGTAATAAACATCTTGGTTCCGTTAATAATATAGTCATCACCATCCCGTACGGCTGTCGTTTTTATCGAAGCGGCGTCCGAACCGGCGTCCGGTTCGGTAAGGCCAAATGCAGCGATCTTTTCTCCCTTAATAGCAGGGATAAGAAACTTTTGTTTTTGCTCCTCGGAGCCAAAGCGATAAATGGGCTGAGTGCCTAAGCCACTCTGAAGCATTAGAGAAGAAGCAATTCCGGCATTTACCCTGCTTAGCTCTTCTACCATGATACATTCGGTAATCTTGTCTCCTCCTCCGCCTCCCAATTCTTCGGGATACCTCGGACATAAAAATCCCATCTCCCCCATCTTTTTGAAGAGCTGCTTGGGGAAGACATTTTTCTCCTCTGCCTCCTCTATAAGCGGGGCAACCTCCTTTTCGGCAAAATCCCTGATGAATTTTTGGAAAACACGGTGTTCTTCGGTAAGATCAAAATCCATAGCTTATTTCCCCTTAATTAATATGGCCCACTCATTTGGCGCTATCCATGTAGTTCCTGAGATGACAAAGATATATCAAAACTCAATCGATTGTCAAGGAAATGGGTTCTATTATTCCACTTGGTTATTCCACTGCAAAGCTTTTTACCCATTCCGGTTTTTCCGGGGCCTGGCCTGTTTTGAGCATCTCCTGCCATTTCTCATCGGTTAAGCGGTCGGACATGGGATGCTTAAACTCATAATACGATAAAACCGGGCCGGCGCCGATGATGATCCTTCCGTCCGGCACCCGATAAGCGGCAAGGACAAGATCAACATAACCCGTTCCCTCTTCCAGGCATTTCTTGGTGTTCTGATCGGTATGGACATCTGCGATTATCGTAGTCTTCATCCCTTTTGATTCCACCCCGGCTACCGTGGATTCTAAACTTTCTCCAAAATTACGGATGAAGGCGTAATCGTCTTCTTTCAGCTCTTCATTCCGAAGCTCTTTCCTGGTGATTTCAAGTAGTCGAAGCAGGATATTCTCCAGGCTTTCAAGCCTTGCCAGTGATGCCGCATCCAGGACCTTCATATCCTTGAGGCCTTTATTGGTCATCCTGGCCATCGCCACCAGTCGGGCATAAAATTCGGCAACCGGCTCGACATAACCCACAACCGGCTTCTCCACCGGCTCCGGCATTGCGGACTCTCTGGTCATAGTCGGGGTATAGCTTTGTTTAGCGTATAAAATTGTATCGTGCCGCAGGGATGACCAGGAGCCCAAAGCGGCATTGAGCTCTTTGTCCAGCCAGGCCTTGGTCTGCATGAATGATTGATACCCCTCTGCGAACTCCCCCATTAATGCCTTTAACGAATAAAGCCAGCCCCAGTAGAGGTTTTTATTCCAATCTTTCTGGTTGAAAGCAGAGAACTCTTTTTTCAACTGGTCATATTGTTTCTTATAAAAGGCATACTCGGTATCCCCGGAATCTACCAATATTTCCTTTGCCCGCTTTGAACCGAGAAGGCTCATCACATCAAGCCCTCGGGGGAAACCACGGACTTCTCCCATCGGGATCTGTATCCAGGTAAAAGGCCGCGGTTCTCTTTTCCCCGTATAATCCCCGGCCGCCGGTGATACCAGTTGACTCATCATGTAGGAGTCCGGAACGAATCGCTGTCCCATAAACCGCATCCCTTTTGTCTTGTCGAGAATTTTGTCGAGATGTTCCGGGGTAAATGGCTCGCCCGGTCCTACCGTTACTCCGGATTGACCGGTACCTCCATAAATCTTGGGGGAGGGCATCCGGGCAAACTCAACCTTTAAATCAAAAAGCTTTTTCTCATTATCAAGCTCGGTAAGCTTGAATCTGGTACCGAATATTTTCCTCAATACCTCCCGGTAATTGTAGATAGAAAGGTCATCAGAAAATCCGACATAGAAACCCGTAACCAGGTATATTCTGTCCCACACTTCGGCCACCGTCCGTTCATCGGCCATGACTTTGTCAACCTGGGAGGCAATCAGGGAGGCTTGCAGGGTCTGAACCTTGGCGAACTGCGGGGATATAATGGCCTTGGCCGGCGGGGAGATGGGGCCGTGGGGCTCCTTGCCCTTGAGAAGAAAGGTCATGCGCCCATACCACATCATTGCCTTAAAGTACCTTTTCAATTCTTCGCTTCTGGTATAGTGGCCCCGAGGAACGTACTGCGAATAATCCTCCATGTAGCGGAAAATGGAATTTTCTTCGACCTGCTTAATATCACCCGGATTAAAAGGACTCCCGGGGAATCCTTCGTGCTTGGCTATCTTATCAAGCTCCCATTTAACTTCCTTGGCAACGCGCTTCGGTATCTTGGTCTCCGGTTGAAGCAGCTTCAGCCCGACCGCAAAAAAGGCAGCGTTTCTTCTGGCCGCCTCCTTAAGATCCCCTTTTAACGGTTTATATTCATCAAGAGATCTATTCATCATTACCTGGCTGATCTTGATCAGGTCAGGGTAGAATTCTCTCTCTTCTATACTTTTCAATGTCTCATCAAACTGGATATGGTAGAGATGAAGCAATGTATCCGAAGTTACAAATATTGGCACACCTCTCTTCTTCATATCCTTGTAAGGCTGGACGATATCATCAACCTGACCGTAATCGATAACAGCAAAGCCATTCCTTCGCAAAAACTCTTTCCCCTCCCGGCCGAGGGGAATCTTAGTCGAGATGTCCCGGTAATTTGTAACCTGGTCCAGACTTAGAGGTAAGGGATACTGCGGGATGCCGGGTTTGACCTCAACCTTTACCGGCTCGTAATAAGAGGCGAACCGGTCTTCGGAACCTTGACCACCTGGAAGGGGTTTCAATTCCACCTCTTCCGAGAAGACCGCGACATTGCAGAAATTTAAAGAAATAACAGTAAATAAAACAGTAGCACCCAAAAAATATTTAGCAAAAACTTTCATTTACCCTCTCTTTTTAAGGCGCTTCTTGCTTTTTAATGAGAAGCAATAAGTAACTAAGTCCCCTACTTCATAAAGAATCTACAGTCTTTGCTCTATTCGAGTCCTACCAGCCGTCGTGTTTCCTCGGGGGTGGCTATCGGTCTTTGGAGTTCTTCGGCAATTCGTACGATCCTGCGGATCAGGTCTTCATTGGTGGCTAGTTGAGTCCTGGTATAGTCGTAGTGGATGGAATCCTCAATCCCGACGCGGACTCCCCCCCCGGCGACAATCGCGGCAACATTCATCGGGAGTTGGAAGATTCCTATCCCGGCTGCCACCCAGATCGAATTATCGGGAAGGGCGTGGATTGAGGCGGCGAGATTCCCAATTGTTGCCGGCATTGTTCCCAAGTTCCCGAGGAGAAAGTTGAAGTACTTGGGTCCACCGATCAATCCCTCGCGCTCCAGGTGTTTGGCCAAGCTGATCATCCCGATATCGAAAACTTCAAGCTCCGGCCTAATTCCTTTTTCTTTCATGGTCTGCGCCAGACGCTTTATCATGTCCATTGAATTGATAGTCGGCCCAGTCGGAAAGTTTAACGAGCCGAGCGTCAGGCTGGCAAAATCCGGCTTGGCATCGCCGGTTAAATGTAACACTTCGGAGCGGCGCTCGAATTCGGACCAATCCCGACCCGATGTTGTCACGCTACAGATAAGGCCGGGTCGCTCGCGGCGGATCGCCGTTAGGATTGGCTCGTAGGCTGAGGCTTTCCAGGTCGGTTTCCCCGAATCATCTCGAGCATGAATGTGTGCGATCCGCGCGCCCGCATCGTATACCTTGATCGCGTCCTCGATGATCTCCTCGGTAGTTACCGGGACAAACTGGGTTTTGTCCTTCATGGGGACCATGCCAGTGAGGCACACATTGATGATAAGCGGCAGGTAAGGGGCGAGAGGAGGGGGCTCACTGCGGGCTATGTAAGCAGCCATCGCTTCCTCTTGGTGTTCCCGTCGCATGTAGGCCCCAAGGTCCAATTCTAAGGTCTTCCAGGAATCGACCTCAGGATCACCGAAGCTGCATAATTTCTTTAATGTGCCGATTTCGCGGTAGCCATAACGCTTTTTGTACCAGTCGATTGTGGCTGGACGGTCTGCATTTGTGATGACTTTTTTCACTCCAACCTGAAACATGGCCCTGAGTCGCGCTTCGTGGAGCGCACGTCCAATTCCCATTTTACTGTATTCAGGAAGCACTCCGAGAAGCGTTGTCTTGGCTTGGGTTTGCGAGAGAAGCTTATAACCGGCGACGCCGACAATCTTATCGTCGATACGGGCCAGGAAAAAACAGGTGGGGTCCAACTCCTCCATCTCTGGTGAGGGGAAATGGTGCATATTCCAGGGCTTCATGACCTCAAGGATTGCTTGAAGGTCGCCGCCCCCAGCCCTTTCAATCGAAAACGATTTCTTCATGCTTTTACCTCAATCGAGCAAGTCTGCAATATTATACTATTTGCTCAAATTAAATGCACCTTTTCCCAGCCGCAAGTGAGAAAAGGTCTTATTCTCATATTTGATCATCCTAACCCAGCGTGGCCAGACAAGCGGGAGATTGCGGTCATGAACTTGCCGGATGGTGTTCGCGGGATTTCCTCGACCTGTCTGAACTCGAGTGTCACATCAGATCCCAAGACTTCGTGAAAGAATTGCCGGAGCAGTGCCTGACCCTCTGATGTCAGCGGAGAGTCGGCTACGAAATGAAGCACATACCGGTCAACGGCCTCCTGGATTATCTGAAATTGCTTTAAATCCGGACGATACTTTAATCGCACAACCAATTCCCAGGGTGAAACCAGACGACCATCTTTAAGTCGGAAGAAGTTGATTGCTCTCCCAACGATACTTTTGAGCAGGGGAAGGGTCCGTCCGCAAGGGCAAGTTCCCTCGGCAGTGACCGCATAATCGCCGATTTCATAACGGACCAGCGGCATAAGGTAATTTTCCAGGGTAGTCACGAGGATCTTTCCCGTCTTTCCGGTGGCAACGGGGTTTCCCGCTTCATCGACGACTTCGAGCAATACATGTTCGGAATTTATGTGGTAGGAACCTTTCGAGCATTCCCAGGCGAGAAAAGCCTCGGTGGTCCCGTAATTGTCGGAGACTTCGACTCCGAGGACCCGGCGGGCCCGCGAGCGCAGGTCATCCTCCAGCACTTCTCCTCCCGTGAATAAGCGCTTCAGGGAAGGAAGCCCCTGTCCCGAGGCCTCGAAGAGGTCGAGCAGAGCCTCCAGGTTCGAGGGGATTGTGTAGAGAAAAGGTGGATCTATCCGACGGAGCCAGGCCACCTGTTCGGCAAAATCAGTGAAGATCGACAGAAAATTCGAGGCCAAGCGTGCGCGGCTTTGAATAAGGTGCCCATCTGGTGTCCCCTCAGGCAGATAGATAATCCAGGCGTTCCGCTGAAGCGGATTCCAACCGTTCTGGCGGAGGTAACGGATCCGGGCTGCATAGCGACCGCGCTGATGGGAGGCGTCGAAGAGGACCTCGACCGGCATCCCGGTTGACCCGGAAGAGCAGCCTAACTGGAACAATCTTCCCGGGGGGTAAAGGGCCCGAACCGACTGATTCAGTTTACCGACCTCATTACGTTTCAGACACGGAAGTTTATGGAAATCTTCCAGACTGCGTATACCATTAAAGCGCGCGGCATAAAATGGGACCCTCGCTGCCGCCGCAAGAGTCTTCTGCAGGAGGCCATTTTTATAGGATTGCAACTTGTCTGGCCCCCAATACTGAGAGCGAAGAAGTTGAGCGTAACGGGGAACCGTGCCGAGCAGGTTGGTAAGCATTGCCATATCAGTCCCGTCCTTCCAGCATCAGGGCTTCGCCAGCGCGCAGTGCAACCACGGGAGCGGGCGGAAAAGACCAACGCGACTGCGCTGAGAGGTTGTAGGCGCCAACATCAAGGACAACGACCACATCATTTTCGGAGAGAAGCGGCATCACTCGTGACCGGGCATAGATATCGAAATCAGCACAGAGGGGCCCCACGAGCGTATAGGGGCCATTAGCCGGTCCGCGAGGAGTACCGGCGTGAATGATCTCGTGATAGCCCCGGCCAACAAAGAGTGCATTCTGGATGCGGCTGGCGTCGAGGATTGCGAAGCGTATGTCGCCCTCCTCCTTGATCCGGTTGACGCGCGTAACCAGGTGAAAGGCATCCGAAACCAGAAGCCGCCCGGGCTCCATGAAGAAACCGGGAGGAGGATTATTGGCAATCTCTTCTCCGATCGCCTGGCAGATTTCGGCAAAGGAAGCTATCTCCTTAGGGGGCGGCACCTCGATAGGCTCTCCGGCCTCAAGGGTATCAAAGGCTCCCTCCGGATAGCGGACCTCAGAACTGACCGGGTAGCCTCCTCCTAAGTTTAAGATCGGGATCTCAATACCTTCCGACCGGAGGGCCTGCCGGACTGCGGCCAACTCTCGGGCGAGCTCCCGAAATACCTCGGCATTCACGATTCCGGTACCGATATTAGCGGAAAGCGACTCGAGGCGGATCCCCCTGGTTTCGCTGAGAGTTCGGATCGTTTCCCGAAATCCATTGCCCGCCGGATCCAGGCCGAACTGGCTTCTTTTCGACCCCATCCGTAACGTGGCTAAGGATCGAGACTCGAAGACATCGGGATTGATGCGAACCCCCGCCCGGACCAGCCCGGGGGATTCCCCGGCAATCCGGACGAGCGCACGGGCCTCGCTCAAGGACTCAACCTGAACCAGCACGCCCCAGCGGGCTGCCAGGCGCAAGGCATGGTCACTTTTGCCGGGTCCGTTCAGGATCATTCTTTCTTTAGCGAAACCCGCTGCCTCAGCATTCTGCAGTTCAGAAATTGAAATCGCCTCAGCCCCGAACCCCTCCTCCTTCAGGATCTCAAGCACCCGGGAAAGGCCATTGGTCTTCAGAGAATAGAAAAGGTCAGCGTGAGGAATGATCTGGCGAACAGTATCTAAAGTGGCACGGGCATTTCGGCGCAGGCGGCCTTCATCGAAAAGATAAAAAGGCGTCCCCATCCTATTCGCCAGGTTCACTATGCTGAGAGACCCGAGTTGAAGTCCTTGGGCACTCTCCTCAAATCCCCAGTGCTCGAGCGGAAGCCTCAGCGTTTGGTCCTTCTGGTAATGAGAGCCGGCAGGCCCTTCTTTTCCCTTATTGATCACTTTCCTTTTTCACTCCCACAATTAATGTATTCTTCATTAATTTCTCGGCCGAATTTCATCATATCGTGAATCCAGGCATAGACAAATTTGCCGTTTCTACCGGAAAGCCTCAGATTACTAAAACCTTTTAGAAAGGCATTAATTTTCTGAATTTTCTCTTCATAACCCATTTCCAATACGGGATAAGCATAATTCAACTTGTTAACCGAGGCATCTATGATTTCTTCCTCTTTTATCCAACCACTTTGAATAAGTTGTGAACGAATTAACTGGATCAATTTGTCATTATCCAGACTCCATAGCCTGTCTCCCTGCTGACCGGGAATTTCCACAACTATCGAGGTTTTTCCCGGGGGAGACATGTATCCACTTCTGTTCTTCGGTTCATATATTCTGGTAAATAGGAAATCAGAATCAGCAAAGTAGACAGTAGCGGCTTCAGTAACCGATTCCCGGTCCAGGGAAAAGGTGACTAATATCATATCACGGTAGCGAAGGCCTTTCGCTAAGAATAATATTTCATCCGGTAATTTTGGCTCCATTATTTGTAAAAAATGGTTAAGTGGTAATGTATTTACTACCTCATCTGTATTTATCTTATCCTTTCCATTGATTTCTACTGCTTGAATTCGGGTATGATCATGCAGGATCTTAGTGATTTTTGAATTTCTGAGAATGTTTTCTTCCCCACAAAATTCTGCTAATTTGTTTGTAATAGTACCGATCCCAAATTTAGGATAATAAAATGAGCCATCTAAATGTTCACTTTTGGCTTTTTGCCCAAAGATTGTTTCAGTAAGAAAAGTTTTCAAGCTCAGTCCTTTCATTCGGGTCCCGGCGATGTCCGAGGAAAGTTGGTTACAGGGCGCTCCCCACAATCTTTCAGAATAATTTAACAAGAATAGGTCGGTTATGGTTCTCCCATAAGTATAAAGTGCGAAACTTTCAAAGCTTCGGTTTAGTTTTTTAGTTCCTAACCTTGATAGAATTACCTCAAATGCGGCTTTGGTGAAGGTATACAACCCTAATTTTTTTATTAAGTTCAGCGGGGAAAGCGGAAAATCAATGAATTTTCTCTTATGGTAGATATAACTCGGTATGTTGATTTTATTTAAATCTGCCCCAAGCAGCTTTTTTAACTCTTTCATCACTTCTGGATCTTGATCATGAATGCGATGTGCACCCGAATCAAAGAGGAAATCCCCGCGTTTCAGAGTAATGCAGTTTCCCCCGATCCAATTATTTGCCTCATAGATTGTAAACGGCAGTCCGTTTTTCTTGGCATAGTATCCAACCGAAAGCCCCGCCAGGCCTCCCCCTAAAATCGTGATATGTGCTGGCTTATCCATTTGTTTAATCTCATTCGCCTTAGTATTTTTTACATAAGGAAGTGAAAACTCAAAATTTCATTTTTAATACCCAAGTAGATTGCAGCATCCTCAGATCACTCAGGTTTTCCCATAACCTTGCCAACTTTCGCTTGCCTCTCTTGCAGTCCTTGGCATGCCAAGAATATATTAAAATTCAACCTGATTGTCAAGAAAATAGAACCGTCCCTATTCCCCGGCACTGCGTATCCTAAATTTTATTCGGGTAGTCCTGAAGATGACTTGGTTTAAAGGCTTAATAATCACACTTTTCCCTTGATATATTACTCTAAATAATGTAGCTTGGGTTGGGTTTATTAGAAATGGGTGATTAACCCAGGGGAGAATGACCCCTGAGCGGAGTGGAAGTAATCCCGATTTATATCGGGATACCATCTACCATTATGGAGATACGCCGATTAGAAGATAAATGCAATATATGCATGCTCTGTGTGCAGGACTGCATTGCCGGGGTGTGGCGGGATATAGACAAATTGCCGACAGTGGTGTTTCCTGAACTTTGTAACCGATGCGGCCACTGTCTGGCAGTTTGCCCTCAAAGTGCAATCAAACACGACGCCCTTGATGCAAAACAGGTTCGTCGCGTAGAGAAAAAACTGTTTGATCCCGAGGGGTACCGGGAAATAGTAATAAGCCGGCGCAGTGTCAGACAGTACCAAGATAAACCTGTCTCCCGCGACCTTGTTGAAAAAATCATAGATCTGTCCCGCTATTCCCCTACCGCCAGCAACCTTCAAAATGTGCAGTATATCATCGTTACTGACAAGGAGCTGATGCAAAAAATATCAAAGCGGATTTTTGCTTTTAGTAATCGTATTTTCAAATGGCTCCAGATGCGCTGGGGGAAATTGATATTTAGGGCTTTTGCAAGAACTGATTTCGTCAAGTCTTTGAGCCGTTACCTAAAAGCAATGGATTACTATAAGCAACAGGCAGAGGCCGGCAGGGATTACATACTGCACAATGCACCCGTGCTGTTGCTTCTTCATGCTCCGGCACATTCGAGTTTTTCTTGCGACAATTGCAATATTGCCGCTACCAATATCACCAACTACTCACACGCTTTGGGCCTCGGCACTTGTTATATCGGCTTCCTGACTATGATTCTCCGTTTCAATCGAACCTTGCGGCAGTGGCTCGACATACCTAAAGGTCGTCGTGTGTTTGTGAGCCTGGTAATGGGCTATCCTGCTTATTCGCACACCTTTACAGTATCCAGAAAAAAACCTGGCGTAAGGTGGATTGAAAGACCCAGCCCTTCAAATGAGGAGTGAAATAAATCACTTAATCCCAAATTGTGTGTTAATGTAGGGGTTCAATTTCTGAACCTGTCAGGAACAGGTTTATTGAACTCGATCCCAATTACTTACCTTAGACGGGTTTTATATAATGTTTGCCAGAGCTATTTGGGCAATAACCCGCCAAGGACTGAGCCTATTGACTTTCCTTTTGACAGAGGTCCTTTCTCATAGTAGTATAGTTCAAGCATTAAATGAGTTTAATGCTTTTTTTGGCTGGATTATAAGGAGGATATATGAAGAATGTTAAATCATTAACCGTGGTTCTTTCAGGTATTATAAGTTTACTTTTAGTTCTTTCGTGCGGCGAAGACAAGGTAAAATCGATTGATAAATATGAATTCCCCGAGGGCTTCCTGTGGGGAACAGCAACCGCGGGATTCCAGGTTGACATGGGGTGTCCAACCGCACCATGCAATGACGAGAACTCAGACTGGTACCAGTGGGTTACCGATCAGGGAATAATTGATGAGCACTTGGTTAGCGGGGAGCCACCGGAGAGCGGCCCCGGCCACTATGAGCTCTATGATACCGACTTCTCTCTCGCCCGCAACCAGCTTGCCAATAATGCCTTCCGGATGTCAATAGAATGGAGCAGGATCTTCCCGGAAAGTACCGTAGGAACAGACGGATACGATAAGCTTAAATCCGCTGCCGATCCGGACGAGGTTGAGCACTATCATAAAGTTTTTGCCTCGCTTAAGTTCCACGGCATCAAACCGCTGGTAACCCTGAATCACTACAGCCTTCCGCTGTGGATCCACGACGGGGTTGCCTGCCACAATGATATTGATACCTGCAGTCCGAGTGGGTGGCTCGATGAAGAGCTTATAATTAACGAGATCGCCAAATACTCAGGGTTTGTCGCCCGGGAATACGGCGGAGAGGTTGACCTCTGGGCAACCCTTAACGAGCCTCTGGCGGTGATACTTTCCGGCTATCTCATTCCCAGCTCCGAGCGGACGAACCCTCCTGGCATTACTGGCCTTGCTGATACATCCAGAGCTGTGGAGGTTCTATTCAATATGATTGAGGCGCACGTAAAGATGTATGATGCGGTTCATCAGAACGATACCGCCGATGCCGACGGAGACGGGGTTGCTGCCGAGGTTGGACTCGTCCATAACCTGACCCCATTCAAACCGAGCGATCCCGAAAGCGAACTCGACCGGGAGGCTGCCGAGAACGCTTCCTACTTTTTTAACGATATCATCTTAAACGGAACTATAAAAGGCGACCTCGATACTAACCTCGACGGAAATACCGACCAGCATAGAAAGGACTTCGCCGGAAGGATGGATTATTTAGGCATAAACTGTTACACCCGGGTAGCTATCACCGGCCTTACCACAAACCTCGGATATCCTATTCTTAATTTTTTACCGAGCAGTTTATGGGAATTTTACCCCAAGGGCATATATGATGTGATAATGATGGCAAGACCATACGGCATTCCAGCTATAATCACTGAAAACGGGACACAAGATCCTGAGGGAGATGAAACCGGACCAAAATTTCTCATCCCTCACCTCGATTGGCTCCTGAAAGCAATCCACGATGGGGCGGATGTGAGAGGATACTTCTACTGGACTTTCATGGACAACTACGAGTGGAACCATGGCCTCTCCATAAAAATGGGGATGTTCTCAGTTGACCCCTCGACCAAGGAAAGGACTCCCAGGCTGAATGCATCCGTATATCGCGAGATAGCCGCAAACAACTCATTAAGCGAAGAGCTTCTGGAAAAGTACGGCGAGTGAACCCTTGGATGCTGTCCTCCAAGTCTTCATTCCTGAAAGCATACTGGATGGAAATCTGAACCCGTCCCCAATTTCGTATTAATTGTTGAGCCCCGCCCTATTTCATTTTATCCTATCAAGATTGCGGGCCTGACCCGGGCTCTTCCTCTTAAGTGACTAAGTGAAGCTCTGACCCCGATCCTTCTATAAGTCAATCAACATCTACCGATTGTTTACAGTTACGGCATCTTTTTGCTCCCCTGAATAGTTGGTAATTACAATGAGGACAATGGTAGCGTTTTTCTTCCTCTTCCATCCATCTCTCAGTTCCAAGCTCTCCCCAGGTTGGAATAGCACGTAGTATCACCTTCTTCCCGACAGGAAAAGGGAAATTCTCGATAAATTTGCAAGGGAAATCATTGCAATGATGACATCCCTCGATACCTTTCTCAATTATACAAGACCTGATCGGACAGGTTTGACAGTATACGAATAATTCATCAGAGAGGCATCCCTTGCACCTGATCTCATCTACACTTACACCATAAACCGTTGTTAATCTTTCTTTAAATTTAATGTTATTATCTCTGTGTGCGATATACACACCACAGACACCGCAGTATAAACCACAAGGTGCTGCCAGTTCCTCCTTACTCTCCATTCTCCCCTCCCCTAATACATTTTTCAGAAAGCATATTTACCGAAACGGTATCCTACTTGATATGTATTCTTCGCCGCTCTAATATTGGCTTGAAACCAAAATGATCCCAGAAATTTTGAGCGATTTCGTTATCGAGATGAGTGTTAAGTTGAACTTCGTTTACTCCCTTGGAGGAGAACCAATCATTCAGCACAGCCCATAGTCTCTTGCCTACACCTTTCCTCCGAAATCTTGATGAGACCACAAGCATCGGGATATATCCAATCCTATCGGGCAAGATTAAAGGGCCATTTTCTTCTATTAACCCAACAGCGAAACCGATGATTTGCGAGTCATCTTTGGCAATATAGATGATTTTCTCAGGATTAGTGCTTATTCGTCGGATCCAATCGCGAAAAGCAGCCTGATAATCCGGTCGAAATGATAATGCATCATGAGAGGATGCAAATTCATCAACCAATGGTTCAAGCAAATCCACTTCGGCAATATCCAAGGGTTCAATCAAAACCATCATATTCTCCATTCTGAGCCAGATTTTATCACTCTTTCGCCTTAAGGTCAAGGAGGAGTGAGGGTGTTATTCCATTTTGAATTGACCCGTTTTCCCCCCTCACCCTAACCCTCTCCCACAATGGGGAGAGGGGACTAATTATTGACATTTCCCTTAATAATAGTATATATCTAAGGCAGAAGATAAGGTGGGAGTTGGTTGAAGTGTAGCTTACTTTTTTATCTGCCTTTTCGCATTTTATTAACACCTTTTGCAAGGGGTAAGGAGGTAAGGATGGGTTCCTATCGACCGCAGGAGTATCTCTTTGAAAATAAATTCATCGAGATAGACGGGGTAAGGATCTCTTACATTGAGGAGGGGAGTGGAGAGACTACCGTCCTTTTCATCCACGGCCTTGGCGGTTCCCTCAACAACTGGGATTATAACTTCGGCGTCTTCCAGGAGAATTACCGCTGCCTTGCCATTGATCTTCCCGGCTTCGGCAACTCCGAGCGCCCGGATATCCCTTACAGCGTTAGCCTGCATACTGACTTCGTTGCGAATTTTCTGAGTAAGAAGGGAGTTGAGAAAGCGGTCCTTATTGGCAACAGCATGGGCGGGCATATATCCGCCAAAACCGCGATTCGATATCCGGAACTGGTGGAGCGGCTGGTCCTTGTCGATGCCAGCGGCGCCGACTATAAGCCTCACTGGATACTCTCCCTTTCACTCATCTACCCACAGTGGACCCAGCGGATGATTGTCCGGCAGGCAAGAAGATTTGCTACCAGGCCCCACGAGGTTTTCGAGCGCGGAGCGATGAAGCTCCTCGGTAAATATGTTGTTCATGGCAACAAGCTCGCCCTGGTCTATGACATGAAAGAGAAGAACACAGAAGCCTTCTTTAAACTTATGGTGCGATACTCATACGACTTCATCCCGAGCCCCGAGTTTCCCAAATACATAAGGGCCGTGCTTCGCTCCGGGAAGAGTATTCCAAGGACATCGCTAATGGGAAATCTTGGCAAGATTACTGCCCCAACCCTTATCGTTTGGGGCAGGGAGGATGGCCTTGTTCCCCTCAAGTATGCTCATAAGTTCAACGAGGCAATTCCGGGCTCGAGGTTGGCTATTATCTCTCAGGCTGGCCATATGCCGCAGATAGAGGCGGCCGATCATTTCAACCGCGTGGTGATGGATTTTATTGAGGGTGTTAAAAAATAGAGCCGATAAACCATAGACCAAAAACAACTAAGATTGCAGAACACGCACCAAATATTATTTCATGTGTTCTTCTGCCCCACAGGTGCTTTGACTTGAATGTTGCCATTGACACAAATAGATACCAAAAGAGGTCACAAAACCAGTGAACGATAACAAATAATAGAAATCCTATAAGTCCAAAAGTACTGGCAGTTAAAATCAGAGCAGCTCCTATCGTTGCCCACCACAGGAAAAAATAAGGATTTGCCCCGCTGGTAATTATTCCAGCGGTTAGAGAATTATACGGTAAATCCTTACCCTCCGCAGCTATACTTTTTCTTGCTCTAAACATTTGTATGCCCATAAAGATAAGCATCGTCCCCCCTACCAACCCGATAACCATTTTAACCGCATTGGAAGTGAAGAATTGGGCGAATCCAAGATAGATAAGGAGCATCAAAGGGAATTCTATTATTCCGTGTCCAAAAGCAATAAAGGCACCAGCATTTTTATCTTTATGTCCTTTGGCTATCGTTACTGCGAATACGGGACCAGGCATCATCACTCCGCTTAAAGAAATGAAGATTGCCGAGACCAGAAAAAATAATAGATTAGTATTTACTTCCATTTAAGCTGAAAAAGTTATATTTTAACAGGATGAAGTAGTCATTAAGGGAGGAAAACAACTCCTTCCCCTCCCCTTGTGGGAGGGGTTTGGGGAGGGGGATAAGGCAGGTTCTGATTTTTAATGGTTAAACATATTGACCAATCTTTTTAATTACTTCCCTCAGAGGCCGGGCTTCCCGAAAGATATCCAGCCCGGTGGCCTCGATGGTAAGGGAGGTATACATATTCTCCATGATGGTCTTGAATTCCGGGGCCATTCGACCCGGGCGGCATTTCAGATCAACCGTCATAATCTCCTTGATTCCTTTTTTCGCTTTTTGGGTAATCTTTTTAGCCTCGCTGATCTTTGAGCAGAACTCTTTGCCATACTTTCGGTAGTACTGCCTTATCGGTTCTTTGCTTATCTGGACCGAGTCCTTAGTCAGGCGCAGTTCGTCCGGGCTAACCGCATCACCAAGCATAAGCTGCCGGCCCTTAGCAAATTCAAACTTCCCGTCCCAGAGCTCGATGCAGGCGCGGGCGAAAAGATCCCGAAGGAAAATCCCGACAAGAAGGGTGTATTCAACAACCCGGGCAAATTCAGGATTGCTGAGCCCGGAGAAGTTCAAGGCAGTCTCCAGAGGGAGGAAGCGATCGGTAGGTTCGAACTTGGAGAAGAATTCGAGCACCGGTCGGGAAAGCCATTCCCCCTCTCTTGGGGGTTGGCTGAGTCCTAAGGATTGGTAATACTCAGGGTTGCTCTTTAGCCTTTCCAGCAAAGAGCTTCCCCGGGGGATGCCGAAGCGGAATACCATTTCTATCGGGATCAGATAATTCTTTAGTCCCGGATGAAAGTAGCTGTAGTTCCACAGGGTTCCCCCATCCAGTTTCCCTCTCTCCGGTCTTATTATATTTACTGCCTCCACCTGGATAAGATTAGTCGGCTCTTTAAGCCGGAAGGTTTTTACCTTCTTCCCATCTCTGTTCAGCATTCCCCGATAGTGGGTTCTCATCCCCTGTTTTTTAAGCTCCTTAAGAACAGGAGAATCCAGCAAATGCTCTCTCAGTGTCGTATCCTTGATCTTCTCCCAGATATCCGATTTGCCCAGCCTCTTCCAGTTAGAGACCTCCTCCAGTGATTCGAAGATATAGGCGGTCAGGACCGCCATTGCTTTTCCTTTACCTTTAAGGACATCAGGCATCTTTCCGTAATCGAAGATGGAATAATCGTCAGTAAACTCAAAGATGTAGATTCCGCTGCGGGTGCGCAGAGGCGGCTTTATTACTCTCAGGTTCTTCACTGAGCCCCGATAGGCTATAGGATATTGGTTCAGGTCAAACATCGCCTACAGCTCCTGGTAGGTTCTTTGAAGGAGGAGGGCGTCTTCCTCTAAATTGCGGCTTTCACAGATGACTGTGCCCTCTGCCTCGAAGTCCTTCAGTGCCTTAAGAATTTCCCGGTAGTTAATGCCCGACTGGGCTAAATTCAAATGTCTCTTCTCACCTTTGGGTCCGTACTCTATTCCACTCAGATGGATATGCATATCTTTGAGACCCTCTTTACCCAGGGCCTCCTTTACCTTCTCTAAGGCAGTGGCAAAATGCCGGTAGCTGTTCATCATTCCGTTTTCCCGGGCATAATAATGGGAAAAGTCAAGGCAGGGAAGTACCCCTTTAATCTCCTTGCTCAGCTTGAGGAGTTCTTCTAAGCTTCCGAATTGAGTGCCCTTGCCGGTGAGTTCCGGGCGGAGTTGAACCGAGTTACCCTCTTTGCTGAGCTCGTTCTGCAGTTCACTCAGGTGTGATTTAACGACGGAGTAAACCTTTTCCGGGGGGTCTTCCAGATAAAAGGCTGCGTGGAAGACTACACTGGTGGCCCCACAGATATTAGCTACCCGGGCCGTCTGGAGTATTCTCTGCCGGCTGGCCGCAATCTTTCTCTTTTCCCGGGCATTGAGATTGATATAGTAGGGGCCGTGCGCAGTTAAGCGGATACCTAATTCTCCAGCCAGTTTGCCTACCTTAAGGGCAGTCTCCTTTCCCATTTTGACTCCCTGGACAAACTCTAACTCCAGGCAGCCCAATCCCAGTTCTTTTATCCGCTGGATACCGGCAAGGCTGTCATGGGAGCGGGCACTGTGAGGGGTGCCGCCGGTTCCGAAGAGTAGCCGGTTAACACCCTTTCGTTTTTCAGTCACAACAAACAGAGATAATATCTCGAATCTTTGACTTGTAGGGCGGGCTTTCCTTCGACCCCGATGGCCATCGGGGCTCAGGGCAGGTAGGTCGGGCAAGATGCCCGTATTAAGGTATCCAGCCCCAGTTGAACCAACCGAGCTCAAACCCGTCGTCAATGGTGGCCAGGGCCAGCAGAATGACATACAGTATCAAGATCCCCAGGCCGATCTCTCCTTTATACTTTTCCCAGAATTCCTTGGCCGTCATTTTTACCTCCCTGGATTTAACTTTATACTATATAATTTCTCCTCTTTGCCCCGTCAGAGAATCCGCCTCAGGCGGACTTCTGACGGGGTTTATAAAGCTTTATATCATTTTTTCTCCAACAAGGCAAATATCTTTTATATGTGGACCAAAATCGCCATTTTTGAGCATAGGTGTATAGGCAGATGCAATGTAGGGGCCGCCGTCCCTTCCTTCGGCAGGCTCAGAACAAGGTCGGCCCGAATCCTCTGCCTAGAAGACGGATTAGGTGCGGATTGGGATTTGAACCACTAATTTCACGAATTACACGAAACAAACCGAAATCCTGAGGAGGGTTCCGAAGGGAGCCGTCTCGAAGGATGGGATTTGATTTGATTATCTTGGTGTGGGCTCCACGGCGGCGAGTATAGGCATAAGGAGGCTCGAGATTGGTTGAAAAAAATACGAGTCTGAGAAGGGTAAAGTGAAATTTTCAACCCCAATGAGCATAAAAACATTACCATTTTGTGAAATATTCGTCAAATGAAAACCAATTCCACTTAAATCCAAATATCAAAACCCAAATGTCAAATGAATGACAAATGACAAAATCCCTATTACCAGAACCCAAATCCCAATTATAATTATTTTACAGGACGGGCTTTTGCTCGACTGAGCTTGTCGAAGTCCAGCCCCGCTTTTAGAAAAAATTCGTATAATTCGTGAAACATGTCCTGAGCTTGTCGAAGGATTCGTGGTTCGAAATACCAATTTAATTCCTTCGACCCCGCCTCAGGCAGGGCTCAGGATTTCGGTTTGTTTCGTGTAATTCGTGGTTCACACCCCAAATTAATCATTTGCATTTTGCAATTCGCCCTCAGGCGGACCGGCTATCCTGCCCGATTTAGAGATTTTCCGATAACCACGGGTGAGAAAGACTATTGCCAGGGTTGCTAAAGTAATGCTGACCAGTTGGGGGATGGTAAGCGAAAGGACCTCCGTCCGGACCTGATCGCCCCGGAAAAATTCAATGATAAACCGGGTAATCGAATAAAGGAGACTAAAGCCCCAGAAGAGTTCACCATCAAACCTTTTATGCCTTGCCCAGTAGTAAATAACCAGAAATAGCAAGAGCCCGTTAAGCGATGAATAGAGCTGGGTAGGATGGACCGGGAGGGAAAGCTCCTGCGCAGCTTCAATCAACCCAGTTTTAAGCTGCCCGTTGTAGACCCTACTTCCAAGAGGATAATGGACCGCCCAGGGGAGCTCCGAGAGCTTCCCGTAGCAGCAACCATTAAGGAAGCATCCGATCCGAGTGAGAAAAAGCCCCAATGGGATACTTGGGGTAGAGGCATCTAAAAAATTCTGAACAGAAATTCGCTTTATTCTCATGTAGATAACCGCCGCCCCAACCCCCCCGATAAACCCCCCATAAAAA
>SDBT01000643.1_pt1 | contig 55924 bp, 72 predicted proteins | sample 2277101 | NCBI WGS metagenome assembly SDBT01 (sample SAMN10404973, study PRJNA504765) | marine sediment metagenome | isolation source: marine sediment core GS10_PC15, 103 cmbsf | place: Arctic Ocean: Southern Knipovich Ridge | collected 2010 | reverse complement strand
AATATTTCTTGCTTTGTCATGATAAGAAGTGTTTTTATTTAGTTGCCTAATGTGGTTATGGATCACTTTAATAGTTCTTACTAAATTAGGCAAGTGTAAAATTTATAGATTGATATGTATTTTTGTTTGTATTGTTACGCTTTTAAAAATTTCATATTTCCTATCTTTTCCGACCACATCCATTTTAATATGATATTCTTTTAAGCCTTTTAAATTGGCTAAAGCCTCTTTCAATGTTTTGCTACTTCTGTAATGGATTCGATTATTTGATTTAATAATGTACCGGATAATTCGTTTAGGTTTCATGATGTAAATGATTAAGATTTGTTTAAAATTCTAATGATGGATATTTATTTATAATTTTATCAGCTAATTCTTCATAAACTTCATCCCCTTCAATTGACATTATATCAGGCAATTCAAAATTAAATTCACTTTCAAATTGACCTAAAACGAAATAAAATGCGCCATCTATTCCAATTGATTTGTGAAGGTTTAAAACTCTTTTTTCAAAATTATTTAAAGGGTTTAAGATTGTTTCTAAAATGTTCATAATAATAAATTTTAATTAGTTGCTGCGTGTGGTTTCGATCCACGTTAATAAATCACATTTAAACGCAACAATAAACCATTTATAATATAGTCGCTAATTATATTAAATTGGTTTTAGTTACCGCCAAAATAATTTCCTTTGCTGGTTTTGATTCCATTTGCCTTTTGATCCTCATAGCTACGTATCTTTGCCGACTAACACTATGATTGTAAGGAGAGTGAATGTCACCCAAAAGTTTTAATGAATCAGTAAAAAGGATAACTCTCAAACCTCAATACAACGCTAAGATACAACTTATTTTATTAATAATACTATAAAACAGTAAAAAAGTATAAAAACTATATCAAGCGCTATCCCTTACCACCATTGACCGCACAGCATCACAACACAATAATACTAAAATAAAACTTAACAACACAGTATCAATACTACTTAATTACGCATAAGAAACACCAATAACAACAATAACTCACTATGTGATCAACATCACACTAACAACACCAAACAGTCACAAATACATTAATACACCAACCAATTTTTCCTTGTGTGATACACATCACATTAGCTTATTCTGTATACCATTTGCCTTTTAATTTTATAGTGTTTAACGCTCACGCTTACAATTGTAAAGCAAATAACAAAAACAGGTTACGAAGTGAACACTACAGCACGGAAACAGCAACAACACGAAACAAAATAGTATAATAGTGGTTGCGAACTGTAACAAAAATACACTTGATCAATGCTAATAGTATCATAGTGCTTCACAGCAACAACAGCAGTACACTAACACATGACAAGCACAACAACTTCAAAACAATTAGTATAATAAATCAAGTGCATGCAGTCAGCACCGGGAAAACTTCAAAATGTTTTTATGATTCAATCCCAAAATCAAGGGGCGTGGGTTCAGAGATTCCATTGTCCCATGCTGCATTGATGCCATGTATTGCATTGCTAAGCCCACATACACATTACTGTCGAAAAACCAGAAATAATCAGTTTGGTAGTGTATGAGATAGGTGTGAGAACAGCAGGAAACGGTGTTCTTTTGTAGTTATGGGGTAATTGAATGTATTGCTATGTTTTGTAAGTTAAAAGTGTGTTACAAGCTCTTAGAATGAGTTTAATTGTGTGGATAATTATTTGGTAAAATATTGCTTTACACAAGTAATACTATTGCGTAAAAGCGTGTTTTTTGGGTTATTGTTTTGATTGTTAATGTTTTAGTTAAAAAAAAGTGTGCAATTTTGGAGCATGTTTTTTATAGTATATTGGTAAAATATGTCGCTAAATTGCACATAATTGGAATTAAATTTGTATCTTTGAAAAGCAAAATGCCAAAGGATTACGTTCCAGTGGCATTTCTATATTAATTTAAAACGATCTTAAATGAATACTCCTACAAAAGTACATGATAACTTAGAGATAAACAACTCGGTTTATTAAATTAAGTATTATGGATGTTGAAAAGCTTTTATTGTATTTGGATAAATATTGGGATTCTGTTTTATTTAAGGTTAAAACTGATAGTAACACTCATAATATATATGCTTATAGTAGCCGTACTGGTAAGTTTGTTTATTCAAATAAATTGCACTTTGTTAAGATTAATCATTTTTGTAATTTAGATTTTTTGTTATGGGAAAGTATGTTGAGTAAAATTAAATCAAGTAAAGATGTGTTTATCAGTGGTGGTTTGTATTTGAAATATCGTGATTATCGTAAATTGTGTAGCCGTAGGTCGTATCAAAGTAGTAAAAAGAAGTTTCTTGATTTAAAGTTGCTGTTGCCTACTCCTGATAAGAAATATTTTATAATAAACCCCTATTATATTTGTAAGATTAATAACCTAAAAATAGAGAAATGAAATGTCAAGTATGTAAAATAAATGAAGCAGAAAAAAATAGTATTGTTTGTTCTGATAGCTGTAATGAAATTAGATTGACAATAATAAAATTAAGCAACAAACATACACCTACAAATGGATGTGATAATTGTTGGGGAGATTTACGGCAAGGTTGTTCAGAAAAATGTAAAGAAGAATTTAAGAAGTCTGCTGAATTTATTTCTGAATTGTATTCTATTATAAGAAGAACTTAAAATGAAACAATAATAATGGGATATTTTCAACATAAACATAAAAATATTGAAGATGCTGGAATTTTAAAAAATTGCAAGCATTGTGGTGATGAATTTCAGATGAGTTCAGGAAATCAAAAATATTGTAAAGACCCTGCTTGTAGAGATGAACGTTGGATTAACTCTATGAGTGAAAAGCAATGGCAAAAAAGAATCAATAATAATTTAAAAATAGAAAAATGAAAAAAACAGAATTAAGAATTGGAAATTTGGTTAAAATAAACAATAACGAATGTAAAGTAATTGATATAACTTTGTTTGAAGATGTATATTTTATTAGAAATAGTAGATATTCAGCCATCAAACTATCGGCTATTAAACCCATCTCACTAACAGAAGAATGGGCAAAATCAAATTCTGTATCTTCTCATATTACACGGAATATTAGAATTTACGAATTTATAGATAATAAATGTTCTTATACTTTATATTTAAGATTCGATGAAGGGAAAGCATATTGGATAGCTAATACATATATGCAAGTAGATTTACCTTATGTACATTTATGGCAAAACCTATACTTTTCTTTAACAGGTGAAGAACTTAAAATAAAATAGAAAAAGGAGTGATATTGTGAGGGAAATGCAATAATTTACTGCAAGTAGGATACACTTTTTCATTCTATGTGCGTTTTTTTTTGTATGTTTGTCATAATATATTATTGGTATGCAAACTAATAATAGGAATAATGGGTTAAAAAGTTCTTTGTTTCAAGGTAATTGGTTTTAGTTGATTTTAATTTATTGCTTTGAATGTATTTCACTTGTAGGATTAAGCACCAACGATCAGGGAGATACACCGATTAAGTTCCGGGCAGGGAACTTTTTTAAATAGAAACATAAAAATAGAAATAATAAAATGGGAAATTCTTCACAAGATCAGAATTGTAAGGCTGTGCCTTTACCTGAACAAAAAACAAATGCACTTAATCATTATGACGAATTAGCGAGAAAAGCAAATCATTGGAATAGTGAAATCCCGAAAGCAATCAGAGCTTTTTACAACGAGAAAATTCAAAAAGAAAGCCCTTTCCAAAAAGAACTTGAAGGTTTACTTAATAAATACAGTCAGGAAAACGCAAGTAACACCCCTGATTTCATTTTAGCCGAATATTTGGGTAATTGCTTACATAATTACAATACTACTGTAGCGAAGCGAGATGACTGGAACACTTCTGATAGTGAAGAATCTCAACCTGAAACAGTAAGTAAGGATAAAACTTCTATAGAATTAGAATCATTATTAGAATCATTAGGCCCAAATATTAAAAAAGCTTTTTTAACAGGCACAATACATGATGGTAATGAGCTTATTCATTTACATATAATTAATAAGAGAGGTGGAAAACAAACTTTTCTTTGTGAACCTGTCCCTGAAATTTCAAAATCTTAGTTATGTGATGTAGGTCACACAAATAAATAATCAAAATATTATGGCAACTGAACGGGAATATATAGATATTGGAGATTTAAAAAGTTTGAGAAATCTTAAAGCTATTTTAATAGGCATCACACCTGAAAACTCAAAAATTATTGATACTGATAGATTTAAAGAGATTGTTAAAGATATATCAATTTGGGAATTCAACTTAGATATGGAGGTAAACGTTAAAAATTAAAAACTATGAATGAATTAGAATTACGTGTTGGCAACTTAGTTTCAGGTTATGATAAAAAAGGTAATACTGCTACCGTTGTTGTTACTAATTATGATTTTATTGATGACAAAATAAATGACTTCAAACCTCTTTATTTAACAAAAGAATGGGCCGAAAAGAATGCTGCAGCGATAAATAATAGTGTTCAATATTACTTTAATAGTAAATCAAATTTTATGCCATGCATTCAGTTTGATGACAATGGTATGGCTTATTGGATTGCTAATGAAAGCTATAGTGTAGAACTTCCTTACGTACACACTTGGCAGAACTTATTTTTTGCACTTACTAAAACAGAACTTAAACTTTAAACAAATATATTATGGTATCACGTTACAGATTTAAGATTATTTTTTTACGCCAATTCGGGCTTGCAAGCGCTTACCTGCACAAAACACTTTACATTTTCTTTTTATGTTGGACTATTCAAATTGACTTTACAAAAGAGAAATTACCGTTATTTAAATACGAAAACTTATTTAAATCATAGGAATTATGGGATGTTCAAGAGAAAGTCAAAACTTATTTTTTTGTATAAGGGATAAAAATTGGAGACGATTTTGGTGGTTGCTAAAACGATTTGATAAGGCTACCCGTTTAGATACATTCATGCCAATTGTATGTTGGTTTTTAGGTCATAAGAAATATCAGCCTGAACCTAAGTTTGAACCTAACGAATGGTCGTGTAAAAGATGTTATAGATGGATTAAATAATTTAAATAAATATATTATGGATACATTTAAAAAATTCAAAGGTAAAAATAACGAATATTATTTTAATGTCGTTGCTAGAAATGGAGAAGTAATACTTTCGAGTGAGGGTTACAAAAGTAAAAGAAATCGCAATATTGGGATTAACTCTGTTATTGAAAATGCGCAAGACCCTGAAAACTTTTCTCGTTTAGAATCTAAAGACGATCAATTTTATTTTAATCTACTTGCTGCTAATGGTGAAATCATTGGTACTAGCGAAATGTATTCTACTGTAGGCGCTATGGAAATCGGAATTAAGTCTGTAATTCATAATACAAAGAGATAATTTAATTGAATAATTATGAAATACAAAGAAAAAATAGCGCATAGAACTCTTAGTCGGGGATTATTAGTTTTTAAAGCAGAAAAACCTAAAAATACTCGTTATGGAATTCGTGTTTATTACCGTAATTCAAGAACAAGTACTTGGGGCTGCTTAGAACTTCCAGATGGATGGCAAGATATGGATAGAACTTGGACAGGAGTAGATATATTTTGGGAAGATAAATATGATTGCAAACTCGTGCATGGGAGAGCCATGCAATTAAGAATAACAGTTTAATTATTAATTTAGAATAGAAATATTATGTCAGAATTTAAAAAGTACAGGAGAACTAATGTTGCAGAAATGCGACCTTATGAATTAGGTGAAGATTTAGAACATATATCTGTATCAGAAACAGATGTACCACCTACAGATATGGGTATGATTGCAAGGAATCCTAAAAATCATAACGATCAATGGTATGTTGCAAGAAAATATTTTGATGACAATTTTGAAGCAATTGAATAAAACAGAAAAAATACAAGCCTGTATAGGAAATATTGAATTTAAATCAATTCATAGGATGATTGGATGCTCTCATTCATTAGTACATAATGTTTTTTATTCAAATTATGAAGAAGAAAAGCAAGAAACTGTTGAACCTACAAAAAAGGCTAAAAAAAGAAGGGCTAAACGAATAATAAAGCCATTAGAATTAGTTTTTGAAAAAGATATGGAGGTTATTATTCAAGGTGATCCTAACTCTTGGATTGTTGATATTGTTGGTAGAGGTTTTCTTAGCTTGGTTCGTGGTTGCCGTACTTGTAATGTAATGAAATATAAAATTGTAAAAGTAGTTTGATGTGAGCCTCGATAAAGATGACATGCTCCCTGCTTGGGTAGAGAAGTATTATAGAGAAATTGTAAGAAACTCTAACTTGAACGGTGTTAGTTTCTCTTACTACAAAAGCTTACGTGGATATTTTAAACATTCGATTTTATTAACAGATATAAAACAACAGGAATTTAACATTGTTGATTATCGTATTTGGGAACGGATCTTAACAAATCTTAGAAGTGGCAGGAATCCGGTTCAAGGGGGAGGGCTTTATTTTAGATATGTGGATTATACCGACCTTTGTAGTGAACGATCATGGTATAAGACAAAGCGGAAGTTCCTAGAGCTTGAATTACTTCTTAAAACACCATTTAAACATTACTACATCCTGAATCCAATGTATATCATTAAGCTGTACAATCCTAAAATGAAAACAAAAGAGGATTAAAAAACCCTCTCATTTCTGAAAGGGTTTATTGTTGTACCACGACTAGTAAGAGTATTAATTTAATAAAAGTCACAACAAAGATACTATTTTTTTTCTTTTAACTTCTTTTGTTCTTCCCAATATTTAGCGTTTTCGATTTCTTGTTCAGTCATTGGAATACGCTCAAAACGAACATAGTAATACCTATTGTTTCTAAAGAATTTGTGAGCCGGAACATCTGGTGAAATGTGTAATTCAATGTGTCCATTTGGTGTAGCCTCTGAAAAAGCTTTGTTTTCTTCATTTTCAGATCCATCAGGATTTGCATAAACAGCACTTAACCTTGCAACAGTAGGGTATCCTCCACCAGCAGGCATAACAGAATGACACTGAAATTTAGCGATAATATTTTTCATTATAAAATAATTTGAAATTTTGTCGGTTATCACACCTAACAGTTCAAATATACAAAACTTTTAGTTGTTATGAAAATCTCTTATTTCCTCATAACTTTTACATCCAGCTTTGATTGCTTCATTTACCATAGTAACTGTCATTCCTAATGTACTGGCTATTACAGTAACGGATATTCCCACTATTGGGCCAACTACTGTTCCAACAATAGTGCCCACTCCTTTTGCTAAATCGCCTAATAATCCAAACATAATTTACTTTTCTAATTTATTAATATTATCTGTTCCTTACTCTATGATTTCTGAATTGTTGCTTAGAACTAAACTTGTTCTGTCTTATAATATTCCTGTTATTAGCTTTGAAGATAGTTGCCTTTTCAGGAATAATAACCTCCTCAACCTCTTCCTCCTTTTCAGAAATATATATTTCATTATAACCTGTACCACTCGCTGTACAAGTAGTACTCGTAGTACTTAGATCATAATCAATACCAATATTACCTCCTGCTATCATATCCCAAAATTACAAAAAATGTATTAATACACTAAAATATACTTACATCCTATGCACAAAAGTACTGAAAAAGTGTAAGTATACACTATTTTTTATCTCTACTATAAATCAAGCAAAAAAAACCCTGACCTATGTTAAAATCAGGGCAAATGTTAATTCTTACTAAAACATTTTTAAAAAGAACATTATCAAAAATGAAAATAAATGATAATACTGTAAATATAGTGAAAAAATTATAGTCTTGTATGACCGCTTTCAAAAGGATCAGCAGGCGACCAAGATTTATAGCCTCCTTCATACACTACGTAATAACCTCCTACTTGTGGCTTATGCTTACGCATATATTCATGATCAACCTTAAAAGGAGCATATCCTTCTTCTTCGGGTGTAATCATTGCGCTTCCATCGGTTTCTCTATTTTCTTTATTAGCTAAATCGACATCTTTATCAATTTTTTTAATCTTCAAAGCCCAAACTTTTTTGTGGCTTTGGTACTTAGGCATTTCTGTTGAATTGTTCATTATTTCTGTTTTTAAGTTTTCTATTACTTCAATTATAACTCTTTTTGCTATTTTTCCTGCAACTTCAGCAATTAATTCATCAGTCCATTTAAATATAGGTTTTTTTTCAGGGCTTACACTTTCAAAATCTACTTCAATATCTTTTAAAGGAGTGAAAGCTTCTTTTGTAAATGGAGCTTGCCATTCATGTTTATCAGGAAACCAAAGTTTTCTTTCAATTTCTTTCATTCCTGCATGTCCTTTTCTTATGTCATCTACAAAATCACTACATTCCACAAACTTTTCCTTTCTGAATAAATTAAACGCTTTAATTACAGCATAAAGTGATATATTTTCTTCTCCTAAATGCTTCCCATACTCATTTAGGAAGTCTTGAATTTTATCAGTCATAATTTTCTTATTTTAAGCATTAATTCTTGTTGATGTTCTCTAGGTATTCCTTCTTTTAAATCTGAATTGTCAAAAAGAAATTTTATTTCATCAACCAACTTATCTGCACTATCGAGTAAATTGTCATATTTCATTTTTCCATTTCTTATTGAAAGTAAATATTCTCTTTCAGGTCTTTTGATAACTAACTTTTCCTGTTCAGCAATATCCTTTGCAGTCATAAGAAGTCTCATACAGTGCATCATATTTTTATGGTCGTATCCCTGCTCTCCTTTAAGATTATCAGCGTATCTATGAGGATTTCTTTTTTCTAACCATATCTGATATTCTCTATAATCTTTACAATGAGTAGAATATGCATCTCTGCTAAATTGAAGAACACCTTTCCAACTATTCTCCATGTATTTTTCAATAATAGAAGTTCTCGGCTCATTAGTTTCTTTTTCTCCAATTCCTCGATATCCTCTATTTTCAGAAGTTTTATATGCAAATCTAGGATTATCAGAAGTACATTTTATGTCATCAGTATAAACCTTATAACAATCGTGAAATCCCTCAATAGCTGTAAGTCCAATATGCTCTTGTTTATATTCATTTTCTTTAAGCCATTTTTTCATTGAGAGAACTTTCCCTATTTCTCTTGGGAGAATTTTACAAAAATCAATAATATCCTTTCTTACAACTTTCGTTTTGTCCCAATTTATTTTCTTTTTTAAGCCCTTTGCTTTTTTAATTTGAGTATGAGCGTATCCGACAAAACTATTTTTTAGTTTTTTTGTCAGGTAATATTCTTTATCAGGAAAAATGGAATCCCAAATATCAGATTTATGAATAATACAATCTTTAGGAGTTCCTAGAATATCAAGTATATTTGGATTACCACCACAAAGCAATGATATGAATCTCTCTATTTCGTAAAATGTAACATCATTTGTTCTATCGTTTACTTGTTCAATATATTTCCCGGCTAATATATCATCAGTAGGCTGTATGAAAACACCTCTGATGTCAGTATCGCTACCTTCTATATTTGTTCCGTATGCATGAGATCCTGCAATACATTCATAAATTATCCATCCCTTTTCTCTTAATTGCTCTATTGTCATTTTATTTACTTTTAATGATGATCTTCTGTGAATATCTTTCTTTTATCCATTATTTCTTTTACTTCTGAATAGCTAAAAGGTCTGAATTCAGGGTGAGCATCAAAACCCACATCTATTGTCTTTTGGATATTTCCATTAATCACAAAATCAGGAAGATTTGAATGACAATGACCATGCAACATCCAAGAACCTTGCCTTATATGATTCCATGAACGAATAGGGTAGTGCATCATAATAACTTTCTGTTTAAAAGCCTTAATTCCTTGCTCTGTGCCAGTATAAGGTTCTACAAAAGTAACTTCAAGGTAATCATAAACATCTGAAAATATTTCCCTTACGTTATCTGTATTTTTTCTAATATTCCTATCATGATTTCCAATTACAAAGTATATATTCTTGCAGTTAATTCTATCTCTAAATTCTCTTCTTTTACATACTATTTGTTTTCTCATAGCACCGAATGACCAGTCACCAAGACAAAATAGTGTGTCATTCTCACCAACAGTATTATTGATGTTATTAACTAACGTATTATCATGCTCTTCTAAAGTGTCGAAATCCCTACATTCAGAGTTCCCTTCCCAATTAGTTACACCTTTAACTATGGATTTATGGTGATAATGTGGGTCACTACAAAAAAATACGTTATTTTGAGCTATATCTATTCTCATATTAATTATTTAAGTTTGGAAATAGTCGAATTTGTAGTCCTTCAGGAAATTCTTTAATGTCCCCTCCATGCCGATCTGATAATGCAAATCTTTTTGATAAATATGTTCCTAATTGTTTGACAAAAACTGGTACTCTATTGAGTTTACACTCTTCAACTAAATTGATATACCATTCAATTTCAGAAGGTCTATATCTATATTTTCCTTTTTCATTTCCGCTTTCACCTCCGATTATAACCCAATCGAATGCAGAAAAAACGTGGAAGTGTGCGTTTAAATTTTTTGAAAACCACATAACTTTTGATAAGTTAATTTTATCTAAAATTGGTTCAATAGAAATAAATTTCATTTTTGCATCTAAATTAGATAAGATAGGTAATCTTTCATTTGCTGTTTTTTGGTTTTCAACAGATACTCCCAACCAAACATTATTCCAACCATCACCCCAATCATTAGGTAGACATTCTTTAATTCTTTCAGGTCTTTTTGTAAGTATCTGCCAGTGTAAATCAGGTCTTGAACGGATTATATCCCAAGCCCATTCTCTCCAATCGTCTGCTTCTTCAATAAAGAAATCACTCCAACTACAAGTAAATATTTTATCACCGGGCTTAGCTACTTTTAAAACTTTCTTTATTGTAGCTTCTCTTACCTGAACTACATCGGAAGGGTCACGGCCATATCGTTCTTTATCACGATACATGTAACAATATTTACATCCATCTGAAACCTTTTTACAACCTGTCCAAAAATTTATTGAATGATCCGTCCATTGTATTTTAGTGTTTTCTGCCATTATATTTCTATTTTTATTTTTTCATATCCACCGTGAGGGTAATAAACAAAAAGATTTTTAAACGCTTCACGAACCATTTTTTTGTTATCGCCTCCCCAATCAGGAACGTAGCTACAGATTGCAAATGTTTCTTCTAAATTAAATTGTTTTAAATTAAAATTAATAAAATTCTCTATACTTAGATTATATATCTTACAATTATCGGTTTTAAATTTTCCGCAATCACTTATGTCAACTGCTATGTATTGTTTATGGTCTTTAAAATAGAAACTTTGTGCGTTGTAAGCACATCCTAAATCAATAATTGTAAAATGTTTTGGTATGATTTTACTTAAAGATTCATATATATCCATAAATCCTAGGAAAAATCCATCAATATCACATTCCTTTTGTTCAAATACTTTTTTTATCTGATCCTTTGGTAATTTTTTTAATAAAGGTGAAAGTGTTTCCATTCTTCAGGTACTTATTGGTTTAATAACAGCACTAATACTTCTTGGAGGTATTGGTTTGCATTCTGAACAATACCATACTATTTCAAAATGATTGTCGTTTTTACCATTACAACATTCACAAGTAATGTTATAATCATAATATTTTCTACTTACTGGTTTTTCTTGTTTGCAAATACTGCAAATACTAACTTCTATATCTCCCATCATTTCTATTTTTTATTATTTGGTATCCCTATCAACTGTTAAACAAATATTGAATGTTGCATCTTTGTTGCAATCAGCTTGCATACATTCTAAATATCGATTCCTAATTATATCAACTGCAATATCAAAAGCGGATATTGTACCATGCATTTCCCTGCATTCTTTTTTTATCTGAATGTTGGTAACTTGCATTCCTTTAACTATTGTTTTCATTATTTACTTTTTTTAAAATTTCGTCTCATTTTGTTATCAGGAAAATTTGATACATCTTGTTCAACCGCATAAAATCTTTTTTCGGCTTGTTTCCATTTTTTATTTTCGGGATCATACATTTCAACTAAATATACGAATGGTGTTTTTATTTTAGAAATCTCCATATTTTACCATTTTGCTTTTACCATTTTCTTAGGATAATGAATCATATTGTAAAATTGTCCGTAATCGTGGCATACAAAATTATTTCCTATCCATCCGAAATTATCTTCTTTGATATCCCATAGAAATGCAGGGATTTTTTTTGGTTTTTCTTTTTTTGGCCTTTCCTTAGTTTTTTGCATTACTAAAATTCTACCATTAGGAGAAATCCATTTAACAGGGGCAAACCATTTCTTTACCCATTCTGAATTATTAATTAAACCACGAACTTCATCCCAAATCATATACTCAACCATATTGCAACCTGAATTTTCAGCTTCTATTTTAACTATATACTTATCGTCCAAATTGTAGTTGTAAACATCTCTAAAAGATCCTGAACCAATATGATGACCGCATAAAGATGTTATTATATCGGTTATTATAGGTGTACATGTTACTATAGAGTGAAGTGTGCCTATATTATCTAAATTATCTTCTAATCTCATTTGATGATTGTTTTAGTGAAATAAGAAGCGTCTGCAAATCCATTTTCTAAATGTTTTATACAATCCCTAAGACTTGCAGGAGATTTTTTTATTCCTTGATCTTCAGCAGCATGAATTAACGTGCATAACGCTTCACATAAAGTAGCCATGTCACTAATAATACAATATCCTTCATCTGTTGTTTTAACATTATCTCCGGTTCTATTTGCATGAGATACGTGAATTTGCTCTTTTCTGTTTACGTCAATGTCAACGACTAGTACTTTATTTCTTGAATGCATTATTTCTAAATTTAAATTCTATTCTTTTATAAACTTTATTTCCATCAACGTAATAATTCGGTTTCTTATCGTATTCGCAACCACAATCTCCGGGTTTAAGGTACTTAATAAACTTTGCTTTCACACTTCCATTTTCATAGTATTTATCCATAAAATCATAACTTAGGTGTAAATCTTCTTAAATCCCAATGACCTATTTCATCATGAATAAAATGTTGATCAACAGGAATCCCATCATAACTTTCTTTTTTTGTTGGATAGTAATTAACTTCGCTTCCTAAATCAGAGTTTTTTAGCCATGTGTAATCTAAATAATTATCAGATTGAATCTTAGTTTTTTGATTGAATGCAAATCCTACATAAACTTTACCTTTAGGATTATCAGACATTCCAGTATTAGGAGTATCCGCATATTTAACCCATGTGTTTCCATTTAATTCATTAATCCTGTCTTTTACTGATTCAGGTATTTTTGTTATTTTATTAACGTGTACTTCCTTAACTGATTCAGCTAATAATTTTGGAGCAATAATTAAACCTCCAATACCAATTCCTAATTTCTTAAAAAAGTTTCTTCTTTTCATGGTTTAAAATGTTTATTGTAACAATCATCACAAACAATCCCACAGGCTTCTTTAGGGAGATCAAAATTTTCTTTAAGTTCTTTTTCTGCCTCTGCGTCACTTACTCCTTTCTCATAGATATTTTTACATATTTCACATTTATATTCGTTTTCCTTCATAATTACTATTTTTTGATGCATTTAAATCCAAACGGTTCTTTTTTAAAGGTTAAGCCTTTTCTCCATAATGGATGATTTTGAATAAACTTTTTGATTTCTAGCAATTCAAACCGTTGATTTATTCTTTGATGTATATCTCCTTTAACTGTCCAAATATTTACTATCGTATATGCTCCTCCATTAAATAATATTCCGGTTGATTTAATCATAACTACCAATATTTAACTTTCAATTTCTTTTGTAATTCATTTAATTTCACTCTATATTCATCTGCAATATTTCTAAAAAAAACAGTATTAGCTTTAATTGTTGTTCTTGATAATTGTTCTATCAGAAGCACGTATTCCTCTCCAATTTCATAAGATAAATTAACCCTGAATTCATCTTGTTTCCCATTATGTTTTACATCTCCATTACAGGTTTTACATTGTGGCCTGCAATTGTTTTCGTGGTAACGTACAGCTTTATGTTCTCGTTTTTGGTAATGCCCATTATCAACTTCTTTAATTGGTTCTATATTTCCGCAAGTATAACAAGTACATTCCCCATCTAAACTATGAAACAGCCTTATATATCTACTAAAATACATATCTGCTAATCTCATAGCCCCTGACACATTTAATTCTCTCTTAGCTTCTCTATGCTCCTTTTTTTCATCTTTTTCATCTTTTTTCTTTTTAAAAGCCATTTGAGTTGCAAACCATTCTTTTCCTTCCTCTGTAGAAGTAGCCCATTCATATTTACATTTAGGACAAAGACCGTATGTTCTTCTGTCAGATAGATTACCACACCCTTGAAAGCCTTTTGCTTTACCTATTGATTTACATGGTTTAGGTTTTGATTTAATCATAGCTATGTTATCAATATTGAATTCTCCGGTGTAACTAAAATTAAATTTAATGGAATTATTATGTTTAAATCGTTGACATAATTCTTCTTGATTACATATCGTATTCCATAATGTTGAAAATATTTTATGTTGTATGTTATTTTTTTTTTAATTTTTTCATTAAGAGAATCTGTAAATTCTTGTAAAAGATTAATTACTTTTTCATAAGTAGCTTCATTAAAAAAACACTGGTATTCATTGGGGTAATTCAAATTTCTTATATAATCTGATAAATCAGAGAAATGGTCTATTTTATTCAATCCGCACATAATAAGACCTTCCACTTGAATAGATCTTCCGTAATCTTCCGTTAAATATTCACTTATGTTCATAATTATTTATTTTTATGAATGTGTGTACTCTCTAATTATCGTGGTTAAATAATCTTTAAAAATTATATATTTTCTATACATCTTAGTCGTCCTATCGATAACATGCACATCATTATTATCAATTTGTATTACGTGAACTTTTTCAACATAAACTCCATTTGTATTATTGACTACTGATAAACCTCCTTTTTTAAATTGGATTATAGCATCTGATTGAACAATACAAATATCATTAAGTTTTATTAATATTTCTTGTGTTTCTTCCATTAATACAATTAGTTTAAGCAAGTTCCTGTTTGCGGATCAACGTTACAATCAGATGACATCCCATCATAATTTCCATCAAAATTCCAATAGTGTGTAACATTATTAGCGTCTAAAATCATCAATGCATACCTTTCTGATGAATACACCTTTTTTATTGGAAAAGCTACATTTAGTTTCATAGTATTTAAATGTTCCTCTGTTGTTAGATGTTTAAATCCACCAGAAAACTTATAACCCCTATTATAAACAACCTCTAAAAAATCATTAATAAAATCATTGTATTCCTTATCTGTTAATTCAGATGAGTTTTTTTGGGTTATCTTGCCATGTATGTCAATTAGGTTTTTCATTATTTTTATTTCTTTATTTTAAGTTCAATTGCTTGTTTTTCTGTTTCAGTTAAAATATCATGTTGGTTTACTGGCTCTTTAATTTCCCCAAGTTCAATAAAAACATCTTTACAGATTCCTCTTTTATTGTAAATCCTGTAAAGATTGTTTGATATTTTAATTATTCTCACTAATGTTCTTTAAATATTTCCTTCATCTACTTTATCAAGAGCTTTAAGCTCTATCTTAACTTCATCCCAAAAATCGTGATATTCTTTCTTTCGTTTTAAAGGATTTATAGGTTTAGGATTATACTGAATCATAAAATCAATTTTATCCAAACAAATATTAATAGCTTTTCCTATTGGAACGTTAAATTTACTTGATACATTAAAAACCATTCCTAACGCTCTAATTTTAATTTCATTTACATCTTTTGAAACAGGCATAATAACATTAGAAACTTGTTTTTTATCATCGTTATCGGCAATAGACCACATTTCGCCTCTCGAAAAAATAACAGACATTCCATTTTCATTATTAGTTACTAAATAATGGCTTCCATTTTCATTAGGAATGAAAGTGTATTTTGATTTTCCAACTTCTCCTTCCCATACTAAATTACCTCTAATATCACTCATATTCTACATTTTTTTTAATTTAATTATTTTTACAAAAAAGGTTTAATTAATTCAAATGCACCAAAAGCTAATAGTTTACCTATACTAAGTGCTATGAAAGCTAATGCTACAAAAGCAACAACCCCGATTGAAAAGTAAAATCCTTTTTTTATTTCTTCTAATTTATTCATATTTTTTAATTTAATGCGACACTCCATTTTTAAGATTTCGTAATCACACTTTAATTTATATTTAAATTCAGTGTATTGAGAAAGACATGCAAAAAAAAATTGTATCAGTTTCATGATTAAACTAATTTATATCTAAATCCTTGAAAACCTTTCATTGGTATAGGTTCTATTTTAAAATTTCAATTTCATCAACTATCCAACGTTCCCAATAACCAAATGGTCTTGTTTTCAGAGCTTCATATTTATCACCAAATCTTTCTCGTTGATAATCATCAGAATCTTTCCATTCTTTTAATTGTTCATTTTTATGAAATTCTAATGCACATTCAGCTCCTTTTTTAGTTTCATGTAAGCTAATAGTTGCAAATGCACTTTCTTCAATCATTGGATTATATTTAAAAGCAAACACTTTCTTAGATTCTTTATCTATTAAAGCAAATATTTTTCCCAAAGCATCTTCTGAAGTTGTTAGTTGTAATTCTACTTCTTTGACAATTGTTGCTATTTTGTTTTTTAAATGCATCCTTACTATAATATTATTTGTAACTGCTTGATAATCAGATAGTTCTAAAAGGGCAAATCGTCTGGCTCACTATCACCAATATTTGAAATAGGCTCTACTGGTGGCTGTATTTGTTTTTGCTCTTGCTCACCTTCTAACGCAATTCGCCAACCGCCCAAAGTATTAAAATATACATCTTCACCTTCAGGATTAACCCAAATACGGCCCTGTATATTGAGTGAAATTTTCACATCTTGTCCGACTTGATAATTATTAAGTAATTCTACTTTATCTTGAACAAACTGTATTAATAATGTCTGTGGATATTGCTCATTTGTTATGATTCCAATATCTCTTTTTCTGAAACCGCTAGTTCCTACAACTTGTGTTTCATCAATTTTCTTAATTCTTCCGACTACTTCTATGCTCATAATGTATTATTTTTTAGATTTTGTTTTTAAATTGCTGATAATAACAAGACTCCCAAACATCTTTGGTTTATCCGGGAATGCATCTTGTGAAACAAGAATTGCCATTCTGTTATTTTCTTTAAGTACTAAAAATACAACTCCATCGCTATTACAAACAATGTCATTTTGCCTTAATCTAGTATTTCCCTTATAGTCAATGCGGAATAAATATTGATAATTATCAGCAAGGTCAATCTTAATTATTTTAGCAATCCATAACTGCCATTTCTTATATTTAGAAACAGCTTTTTTTTCAGTTTGTTCAGCAGATTGAATACTGATACGTTTTCTAACTATTTTCATTTGAGTTTTTTAAAATTTGTCTGTATTTAAAATTTGGGATATGCATTTCTAAATATTCTGTGATAGCTAAATCAATAGTTTTAGATTTAGAGCGATCTATTTTTTGAGCATATTTCTTAATAAAAATATGATTTTCTATACTAATAGTTATGCTTATCTTTACTGTTTTACTTTTCATTTTAACAAAGATAGTCATACTTTATCCTACTGACAAATTATTTGTTATATTTTTTCTATATTTGTTTCAGTGTTAAATGAACCCTTGTTAAAAAATGTTTGATAGTATAATTAAATATGGCTTTCTTATTAAAGATGGGGAGATATTTGACACAAAAATTCAGTCTTACGAGTTATGTAAAAGGATTGTTGGCTCAAATATTATCTATTTTATGAAACCAACAAAATATAAAAGACTTTGTTTATTTGAAGCGTTATTAGAAAAATATTCTATCGAGAAAGTTTTTAAATTACTGAAGCATAATTCTTTCCTTAAAAGACAAAGAGATTCCGAAAATCTTATCAAAACAAATAAACTTCATTACATCAGTAATATGGCTGTAATTTATAATTACCCTCCGACATATTTAACTCAAAGAAAATTTGCTCTTTACAAGATAGTTCAAACCCTAAAAAAAAGAATTGACTAAAATGAAAATAGAATTAATAGCTACGGATATAGGTTTTACAACACACTCCATTATATATAAAGTTGAATTCCCTGAAAATAAAAAAGGTGTTGGAATTGTTTTTTGTTCAAAAGATATAAAAGACAAGGATCTGATTTTAAAACCTACATTTATTGATAAAGCCAATATGGAGGTTATTTTTGCACCAGTTAATGTCATAAGCCATTTCTACCAATCAATAATAGATGGAACTATACGAAACATCAATGAATATGTTGTTGAGAAAAATAACATTTATAGTATAGGAGATGTTGTTGGATACATTCTTATTTAGAATAATTCTCTCCAAGTAATTATTGCATCCATTGTTGCTGAATTTGCACTTGTTCCTGAAATAGTTATTGATTCACCCGGACTTAATATAATTTTAAGGTCTGATAACTTTTTAGAAAGTTTGTCATTTTTCCCTGCCAATAAATCTGCAAAAAGGACTTTACCCCCTGTTAATGTTGTTCCGGCTGTGTCAATTTCAATAACTGAATCAGAAGTATTTATATCTGAATAAGCAGGAGTTCCTCCTAAAGTCGTATTTTTAGTAATTTTTATATTTCCTATATTATTAGCTGAATTAGCCTCAATAGCTGCCGAAACATTTAATAGTAAAATATCTATAAAATTAACTTTTGAAGCATAACTAGCTTTATTTCTTATTGTAAATATTGCTACTTCCGTTTCTACAGTTATCTTTTCTCTAACACTTGATGAATTTTCAGGTTGATGTAATTCAATAAATGATGTCTTTCCTTCAATGAAATAAGCATGAGAAGAAGATTTCATTATAATATTTTCTTCTGTAGATTTATTATCTACGTGCATGTGAAAATGAAAATTAGGATTATGTACTGAAGGTTCTACATATAATCCTGCGTATTTTTCTGTATGAACCAATACAACGTCTCCATTTTGTTTTTCAAAATAAATTTTTATAGCACCTGCCCCTAAATATTGATATTGAATAAAGAATACATTTAATTTTGTTTGATCTATTGTTTCTCCACTTTCTCCTGATCCGTCTAATGGATCGTCCCAACTAGCTATTGCAGTAGTTATTTTTGTATCGTTTTGGAATCTGTGATAACCAAATGTTACACCATCATATCCAATAGAGAATCCATTTTTAAATGCTGCTGAACTTCCGTGTTCATCAATTAACCCAATATATTGTTCTGTGTCAGCTACTCCGGGAGTGAATAGTGCGGTGAATCTTAACACACCACCTAAACCAGCCCTGTATTTAGCATGTTGTTTACTGCTAATCATAGCCATACTTGCTGTAGTCGTAGTCGTGGTAACAACACCCATTCCTGATGCTTGTGTTGCTGTACCTCCATTGGTAAGGGTCTTTTCTACTAAATCTGTATTATCAACGGTATATTCAAAACTACCTTGAAATTGTGGAGAGAGTTCTGCTGTTCTTAAATCTCCAAAAGCAGTTAATGGATTTATATTTTTAGTATTTTTTCCCGTATTACTGTCTAAATAATTCTTCATTTCCACTAAGTCGGAAAATGCAGCATCTCCATTGTCACCATTTACAGCATTGGTTATCGTATAAATATTTACTGATTTTTGTTTACCTGTTGATTTATCATGGAAAGATATATCACCATCATTGTCTTTATAACTAATATTAGATTTAAGCTCTCTAAGTTCTTCAATACTTGTAACTGTATCAGTTATGACAAAATAATTTACTGATGTTTTGAATCTTTTTGACATTGTTTTAGCACTTTGAAGTTAATTGTTACTATATATTGTATAGGCTAAAATGTGATTTTTTTAGCCTATACTTTATATTTAGATTTTATCCTTTAATATTAAATTATTGTCGGACTAAATGCATCAGGGAAATCGGCTGCGTCAGCCAACGCAACTGCTGCGGTTTCAATAGTATGACAATTAACTACATTAATTACATTTGTAGCGTGACCACCTGCCATTCCAGCATGAGATACTCTACAGCTTTCAAAGTACCAATTATCCGCAATAGCAACAACCGCTGCCGTTAAAACTTCATCAAAGTTAATTCCTCTAAAATGCCATTTATCATCAGCATTTTTGTTGGTAATTTCTACGGTATCCCAACCAGTTCCAATATCACATTGAGCATATACTCTCATTGCTCCTGTGCCTGTATTTTCAGCTTTGAACCCTACTCCTGTTCCATTATCCTCAAAATGTACGCTATCTTTGATAGAAAGAATAGTCTTTTGAGAAATAGCTGGATTTGTAAGGTGTAAACCTATTTTGTTTAAGCCACCTTTAATGCCTAAACTTCCGCTAAGAGTGTACTCAAAAGTAGCATCTGCTCCAGTGGCAACAATACTAATTGCAGAATCAGCATCATCATGTCCAATAATTTCTACATCTCCAATACCATGAATTTCTCCAGTGGTAGCTGCAAATAAAGGGACTAATTCTTTAGTTAGGTAATAAACTCCCGACATAACGTTAATAACTTGACCAGCAAGTTGCGCAGCAACTGCTAATTCAAAAGCGGTAACATTATCAACATAAGCAGGCCAAACTCCTGTAATATCCGGACTATCTCCTGTATTGGTTTCTAAATAAAGTAATAAAGCTGCTATACTTCCAAATGCAGCATCTGCATTATCACCGTTTACAACGTTAGCTACTGAATAGCCCGCATCTTTTACTCTATAATGCATTCGAGTGGATTTATCATAGAAATGAATTAATCCCCCATCATTTTTAAAAATGACATCATTTTTTGGTTCTCTTATTTCTTCGATACCTGTGACGGTATCTTCTACGATGAAATAATTTTGTGATGTTTTAAATCTTTTTGACATTTTTGTGTATATTTAAAGTTCGTTGTTAAAAGTAATCTAAAAATATTATTCTTTATATTATGAATGGTAATTAAAAGAATTTATATCTTAATTTTAGGAAATAGGTGAATTCGTATTCTGTATTTTCCGGGATTAATGATGGTGAAACCTCTCCTTTTATTCCGAATTCAAATTTTTCAAGCTCGTACATTAACTCTGTATTGAAATAGATTTGAGTGAATTCAAATTTAGGAGTTTCTATTCCTGCGTACAAATGAAGTCCTTTCCATCGATTTCTTTCTTTTTTAAGTTGGTTATCTGAAATATCATCGACTATTTCTGTTGTTTCTTTTGCTGTTTCATTATGTTTTGCTATTTCTACAAGCGTTTTGAGGTGTTCCTTTTTTAATTCTTCAATGACATTCTCCTTGAAGTCAATGATAGCTTGTAGCGAATCAATTTCTTTAGCTTGCCTTTCTTCGTTTGAAATAGCCTTTGAAATATCAATGATTTTTGCAGGAGTGAATACTGCTTCAATTCTCTCTTTTTGAAGTTTCGTTATATCTGTAGTTTGAGATAATGATTGTAAACTTAATAATATGAATATGAATATTGTTAGATTTTTCACAATTATTTTTTGTAGTTATAATTACTAATAATATCTAAAGCTGTGTCTAAATTTCTATCAGCATAAATAAGTCTCTCGTATGGTATATATTGAATTTCTTTACTAATTTCTAATATAGAATCAAATGTAATTTTAGAATTTATTGTTAGTTCCGTAATTTTATAGAAAGCACTATCTCTTACTTGCTTCAACTCAACTTTCTTTTCTTCCTGCAAATCAAGGTTTTCCTGTTCCAAATCTGATGTTTTCATTTTGAAATAGAAAAATTGAGCGACTATGATAATTATCAGTATTAAAAATCCTATTAAAATAGTTTTTGTTTTCATTGTGTAGTATCACTTTTTGCTTGTATTGCTCTTAATGTATTTCCTATATTCTGAATTTCTTCTGTCCGTTTATCTCTTGAAATCTGTTTCCTAATCTCTTTAATTGAATCTGAAATAGCTTTCTTTTTTGAAAATTGGAAAAAAGAATCAATCACTTTTATATTTTTTTGAATGTATAACTGTTGACTATCTATTCTAATTTGTTGTTCAATTTGAATGTCTCCTTGTTCTATAAGTCTGACTTCACGTTTATAATTTTCAACATCAGTAGGAACTTCATTATCATGCTCTATTGCTTTTATAAGTTGTTCAGGTGTCGGATATATACGCTGTTCTACATTAGCATCCTTTATTTCATCATTGATATAGTAAACAATACCACCACCAATGATGGTAAACAAAAATCCATAAACAAGATTTGGTTTTATATACTTAGCATAAAATGTTGGTTTTTTAGTTGCCATTTAATTTATATTTGGTTTGCCTGTAATAATTAATAAAGCTTTATCAAAATATTTTAAGGCTCTATGAAAGTCATTGATAGTACTTGTTGAACTTGTTACATCCATATATCCATCATTGTCAATATCTTTAGGTCGTCTGCCAAGCGCAATACAGCCATTTAATTGATGCCAGTGATTCGCTATGTGGAATTTTGTTTCAGATCGATTCGGCACTCCTTTAATTTCCCAAAGAAATCTTTTGAATTTATTTGATTTTTCCCAAATAACTTTGTATGGCCCGGAATCTTTAGGAATACAGCTAATGCTTTGCTGATTATTTCTCCAACCTCTTTCTACACATAACGAAACAAATAAAGGCATATCATTATCTCCTATTACAGTGCAAATACCAAATGTTTGATTAGCATTTTGCCATAATCTTTGAATCTTAATAATTGGTATCATATTTTATCATAAATTATATGAAGTATCCATCCAATAGCACCACTTCCAAAAACCATAGATGCCCAAATGAATCTTTTAACAACTTCAAGTCTATCTATTCTCTTATTTGTTATATAGTGTTTTTTTAATAAATTTTGTGTCATAGCAAGGTAACCATCTTCACCTGTTTTTTCATCAATAAATAAATAACTTGTTAAATTAGATAAAGATTTTCTAATAGATTTCATTTCAAGATGCATATCACCATGTTTTAGTTTAAGCCATTTTACATTTTCTTTAAGTAATGCTTGTTCTTTTGCATCTTCTATGGCTTTTTCTTGTTCTTTTTTTTCTTCAGGTGTCATAATATGGGAGTGTTAAGTTAATCTTCTTCAGGTATTTTTGGCATTTCAATTGGCTTGTCACCTCTTTTATCAAACCAACTGCGTTTATTTTTAGCTTTTTCTTCCATCTTTTCTAAATGATTTATCCAAATTAATCCTACAACATATAATCCAGCAAAAACAGACCATTCTCTAACACTTATTTTTCCTTGATCAACAAGCCAAGTTGCTACCCAAAAAACAATTAATTTTTTACTAAATATTTTACCAAGTATTTTATCTACAAAAGGTTCTACAACTTTTGTTTGTACATTTTCTATTTTGTCTTGAATGGTTTTTGCTGTCATAATTTTTATTTAAAGATAATACATAATTTTTAATGTATTTTTTCTTTTACTCTCCATCACTATCTACTAGTATTTGAACCCAAAATAAACGGTTTTTATACATTTTAATAGATAATCCTATTTTATCATATTTTGGATTGAGCATGTTTTTTAAATGCCCAATACTTTTACTCCAAGATTTCATAACTCCTTTTACTGTTGCATAACCAAAAGCAATATTTTCTCCAACTTTTTTAGCTCCTTTTTTAATTAGATTAGTTGCATCATCCGCAAAACCTTCATGAGATATCTTTTGCGTTTTTTTATATTCTTCAATAATTTCATTACATCGGTTATTTGCTGTATCATCTTCTTTTTTTCCTGCTTTTAAAATAGTAACTCCATCAATTATTCTAAGTTCATTTATTAACTTTAAAACAATTTCTCTCCTATCAGTATAAAATATAAATTGAGTTGTATATTTTATTTTTATTATTTGTTTTTTAACTCGTTTTCTACCTTTATAAATTAGAAAACCAAAGCCTAAAATTACTAATATGTAATACCATTCAAATTCCATTTTTTTATTTTTTATAATCCCTTCCAATCATTAGGTATTGAAGCATAATTACTTGCACCAACACATCCTTGAAACGTACTAACATGATTGGTGGTTGTTGAATGTGATGTCCATAATGTTGGTAATGCTCCTGTATAAGCTGGTATAAGGAAAAAAGTTTGATTAAAATTTATCATTGTCGGCATTACGTTATATGTAAAAATACCACTTGGAATCGTTGTTAAACTTAAACATAATTCAAATGTAGATGCAAATGTAGTTACAACAGTATTATATCTGAATAAATCAACAGGAATTGTTGCTAAATCATCACAATCTTTAAACGTAGATGCAAATGTAGTAACAAGAACATTAAATTTAAACAAATCAACAGGAATTGTTGTTAAAATAATATTATCCTCAAAACAACTGGCAAATGTAGTAACAAGAATATTGTTATCAAATAAATTAGATGGAATAGCAATCAAACTGAAACAATTATTAAATAAACCACTCATATTAGTTACAAGAATATTGTTATCAAATAATCCGCTTGGAATTGCAGTTAAACTTGAACAACCTGAAAATATATTTAAAAATGTTGTTACGTCTGGATGAACATCAAATAATCCACTAGGAATTGCAGTTATAGAACAATTCTTAAAAGTATCTCTAAAATTCGTTACTTTCGTATTTTGATCAAAATATCCACTTGGTATTGATGTAAAATTACAAGAACTAAAAGCACCTTGAAAAGTAAGTACTTCTGTATTATATAAGAAATTATTTGTACTAATTGATGCAATATTCCCACCTATAAACAAATTACCAAAATCTGTTACAAGTATATTATATCTAAATAAATCAGTAGGAATTGCTGTAATTCCTGTACAAGTATAAAAAGTTCCATTGAAATTAGTAGCAGTTGTTGCATCATCAAACAATCCGCTAGGAATTGAGGTTATTGATGAACACGCTTGAAAACACTCCTTAAAACTCAAAATTAATCTATCTTCAAATATATCACCTGGTATTGTAACTAAGGAAAAACAATTTTCAAAACAATTAGCTACAGATGTTACTAATGTATATTTATATAATTGACTTGGGATTGCAGTTATGTCAGTCCCTAAAAATGTACCAAAATTATTTGCTAAACTTGAACAATCATCATAAAAACCAGTAGGTATTGAAGTAATGTTCATATTATAAAAAGCATTGGACAGACTTAGCAAATTAGTTGCATTAGCAAATAAATCACTTGGTAAGGAAGTTATTGAAGTATCTCTAAAAAGATAAGTTGCTAATTCTAAAGAAGTAAATTTACCGTTTATAGCAGGAAGTGTAGATAATCCAGCACAACCTCTTAATGCAAAAGACTTAAATTGTACATCACCCCATTGAACTATATTTGTTAAATAACTTCTTAAACTTGTATCTCCTGAATGAGTTGAAAAAGAATTACAAATACCTTTTAAAATAACTTGATAAGTTCCTCCAACTGTATATGTATGTATTCTATTTGGATCAGTTTCTGAACTAACATGAACAATTGGACTTCCATCACCCGGATCAAAATCAAAATTAAATACATCTACATACGAACCTTCATTATATAAAGGAAGTGTTAAAATATCATTAATATTAACAGTAACTTCAAATACAAAGTCATCAACACCAAATCCTGAACTTGGTCTAAAAAACATTTTTTTCTTATTGATTCCCATTATGTGAGATTTGTTATAGTTAATACCACATTAGCTCCTGCTTTACTTTCTAAAGTAATTTGATTCCATACTGCTCCATCATAAGCATCACCACCTTCTTTATAATATGCAGGCCATGTAGGTGTAAAAGCACCTGTCATAAGTATTGTTTTTTGAGCTTCTCTTTCAGAACCGGGAAGATTTACATCTGAAAATACAGTATTTGCAATCATTGTAAAAACAAATCCTGAATAAGCACTCCAATCAATATCTTGTGTAGTTGTTACTCCAGCATCAGTTAATATCTTTGTAAGCTCATCTTTTAATTGAGCCTCTCCGATTACTCGTCCTATTATTGTTGGGTTGTGTATGTCCATAATTAGTTTATTATATCAATTAATTTAAAATCTGAATAAGCATCTGTTGGTTCAGCGTCAGAACCACCCCCTCGTCTTTTAAGTACAGAAGTAAAAATTCCTGTTTTTTGTACATCTTCAAAATTATGTGCAGCCACCATATTCCAATTATATTCCGAATCATCTTGTAATATTTCAACTGAATAAGTATCAAAGGCATCATCTGTTATAATTTTAAAAACCGCCAAATTATCTGAAGGTACTGGCATATAATATGCTGTCACATATAAAATAAAACAATCTTCTGCTGTTGGTAATAATTTCATTCCTGTATGAAATGGCACATAATCTTCTATTGAAATCGTTTTAAATAACCACCCACTATCGTAATAACAAAATTCAGTTGCTCCTCTATTTGCATATTGAGCTACATAAAAAGGATTATTATTCCAACTACATGTAGCACCTATAATGTATAATTCTTCAGGTGCATCTTTTACTAAAAAATTAGTTTCCATTTCCTGATATGTAATTTGAGAAACTGTTTTAATGTTTTTGCTAAAAGTTCCTGCTTTATTACTCCAAGTATCACCATCTGTACTTTCTAAATAGAAAACTTTATCGTAATAATCTCCTACTGTTGTATTTCTTCTATTTACAAAATACATCAGCTTATCATCACTATAAATAACTCTAGGATAAGCCCAATGAGTTGATGATAATTCAAACGTAAAAATATTATAATGCTGTGACCATGTTTCACCATCGTCATCGGAATACATCACAGAATTTGTTGGAGTGTTCGTTCTAAATATCATATAAATTCTACTTCCAATAAGAACCATATTAGGATAAGCTATATTACCCACGACTTGAACATCAAATGTTTCATAAGAACTAATATTATACGCATTTAAACTTCTTTTCATGACAAAACTCGTTCTATGAGTATATTCACTTGCTGTAAGTATTTTCCCATTACCTAAAAATAAACATTCTGAACCTGAATGATAATCATTAGCAGGATAATCTCCCCAATAATGCGCAACACTTACTTTATTTGTAGAGTGATTAAGTAAGTACAAAAATACTTTATAGTCATTCTCAATAGTTCCTGTCCTTGCAAATACAGTAAATCCATTTTTATAATAAGCAAGAGGATTGTATTGTGCCGCTAAAAAACTTAAAAAATAATTAGTCTGTTCGTTATTATGTATTGATGCGTTTAATCTAGTTTCTTGATAATCATCATCAATATGTCCGAATAAAGGTAAATTTAAAACTTGTTTATCATAAATTGCATCTACCGTTGTTTGAGAAATATCTGTATTCCAAAATATAAGCACGTTTAAATCGCCATCTAAAGAATCCGCACCATCAAATAAATTCTTACCTACCGCAACGTCAACTGTATTTGTGTTTAGTTTAACGTAACTTCCTCCATTCGCATAAGTTGTTGTTAAAAGTACAGAATCTACATAAAATTTAACAGTGGTTTCATTTACAGTAACAACAATATGATAATCTTGGTCTATAACAGGGATAAAAGGAGCTTTAGCTAATATATAATTTGAATCACTGACACTATCAAAAAGTGTTAATTGCAATTCATTACTTAACATTATAAGTTGCCATGATTTACTACTTCCATCTCTTTTACTGACAATCCATGAACTTGTGGAATCAACAGTTAAAATAAAACTTATACTAAAAGGTTTATTATTACTTTCGTCTGCAAAATCAAAATCACTATGATTAGGAATTAACCAACTACTGGGTTTTGTTTTGTCAAATACAGCTTTTTGAGATTCTATAGCACTTTCATAAAATACTCTATCTTCTGAAATTCCATCATGTTTTCTAAAATAATCAAACTCATTATTGTCAAGTTTATAATAAGCTATCATATTTGCTGATTCATATCCCAAATCAACTTTTTCTCTACTAAATATTTCTTGTTTTAGTTTTCCCATTATGCAAATCCTCCTGTTAACCAATATTCATTATTACCTTGATTTTTTATTAAAAAACCTGTTTTATTTTGTGCTAAATCTAATCCATTGGGAGAAATTAACGTAGTACCTCCACCTTGAACAAATGAAACGAGCCCAACACCTTTATTTATAAAATAACATTCCAAATTATTAGATAAAGGATGTGTGATTGTTACAGTAAAGGGAGTTGCTTTATTGAGCCAAATAGTATATTTATTATCTCCATTTGCAACAATATAAATATCCGTTACTTCTTTTTGTAAATTATCTACTATTGGTGCAATTAATCCAGCACCACCAACAGTTATTGTACCTGTTTCATTTGTTCCTGTTGGAAATGTTACAACAAGTGTATTTGCATCTGTAGGTTCAACATCTTGTGGAATAGTAACTTTTCCGTCAGCACCATAAACAGTAACTAAAAGATTTGTAGTATTTAATCCATGAACAAATGTCCATACATCAGCAGGGACAGTTTGATTATGAGTAAGAACACTACCTGTTATATCTAAACTTTCTTCTTCAGTCAATTTTCTATAATCACTTATTGCACCAGTAGTGGCAGTAAGCTTTTCATAATAAGCATATCCTGAATTTACAGTTGCATCAGTAGAAGCATCTACAACTAATTGGATACCTTTATCTAATTGATTTCCTTGATCTGCTAACAGTGCTGCAATATTAGCATACCTGTTTTGAACACCCGGACTTGCACCAGCAGAAACTAAATCTAATTCGTCTTTTAATTCTTGAACTACAGCTTGAAGTTCTACTGAACTTAAAGTTAGATATGGAGTAAATGAAGTTTCTGCAGCAGTTTGGAATCTAGCAGTTTCAGCTTTCCACGCCAAATGATAATCAGTAGCTAATACTCCATTAGCTACTCCTAAATAATGATATGCTGCAATACCAGCAGTTACATTAGGATCGGTACTTGCATCAGTAACCTCATATATATAATCATCATCTTGATTACCTTGATCAGCAAGTAAAGCTGCAATATTTACATAAGTATCTTCAATAGGAGGTTTAGAAGCTCCTATTGCAATCAAATCTAATTCATCTTTAAGTTCCTGTATTATTGCTTGAACTTCAACAGAGCTTAAAGTTAAATAAGGGGTAAAAGGAGTTTCTGCTGCTGTTTGGAAACTCGCTGTTTCTTCTTTCCATTCTAAATGATAATCACCAATAAGTCCATTAGCTACTCCAAGATAATGATAAACTGCTCTACCTGTTGTTACTGCAGGATCAGTACTTGCATCAGTAACCTCATATAGATAATCTTCTGTTTGGTTTCCTTGATCTGCCAATAATGCTGCAATATCAGCATACGTATCTTCTATTGGAGGAGGTGGTGTACCTATTGTTATTGTGGTTACAATAACTCCATCTTTTAATAAACTAAATACATATGTTGAAACTGGATTTAATGTATATTCAGGAAAAGCAGTGGAAGGAGTTGAAATACCTACTTGGGTTCTTATTAAGTCCATTTTAAAACTATCCGTACCTCTACCATCATCTTTTAAAACTACAATACCTCTACCTACTGAAGAAGTAGGATTTAATACAACCATTGGGACGGCTATAAATTGCCAAATGTTCTTTTTACTATCAAAAGCAAATGAGCTACCTGCGGAATTATCTATTTTACTATGAATCGTTACTGTGTTACTAATAATTTCATTCGCATTATTTATAAGTGCAAATCGAATAGTACCATTATTATCCCATTTTCCTGATTCCGGTTTAATCTGGAAAAGAAAATCATTTTGAGTTGTGAAATCAACATCACCAGCTTTTTTTACATAAAAACTTTCTCCTGTAGTGAAATCAGTAGCTAAAATACATTTTGCTCCACTATAAGCGCCTCCGGCATCACCTACAACACTTGCACCATTAGCATCTACAACAGTTTCATCTTCATCATAAAGAATGATGTCAGTTACTTGTGAGGGTTCTGTAGTTGCTGCATCTATATCAACAGTTGTTAAGAATAATTCTGTGTCAGGATTAGGAATTGGAGCTACCCCTATACCAACAATTTCATCTCCTAAAAGAATTCTTATAACACCATTTCCATTAGCATCCCAACCAAGAACAATCGTATCTGTCCTATTTTTTGTAGCATGAGAAGGCTCATGGATTGTTTGGGTAATTGGATTTGTATATGTAACACCATTTTTTAACCATGTGTTTGAAAGTGCAGTAAAATTATAATCTTCATTCCAAACATAATTACCTTTTTTTAAAATTTTATCAGTTCCATCTTGAATAAGTGCTTTTGCTGAAATAAATGGATTTTTTCCATCTTCTCCATCATTCTCGAAATTAGAGGTTTTAAGTCCTATTCTATGTAAAAATAGATCAAATGCATTTAAGATGCCTTTTCCTATATATTCTCCTTTTCCGGGTTTTAAGAAACCAAAAAATTCTACTTTTTTCATCTTTTATTATTTAATTATTAATCTTACGATTGTGGTATTACCAATGTATCTGTATCTGTATTTTTATCAGAATCTATACCATTATTCGACCCAACAATAGTAGCTGTTGTTTCAAATTCAACCAATACAGTGTCAGATGACAACCTGTAAATGTTATCGTAATCACCATTTGCATCTACTAATAAGGTTACAGTTCTTTTATTATAAATTCCGCTACGAACCTCTTTGCTTGTTACTAATGTTATAACTTCCGGCATTGTATTTTTAAACTCAATATTCCCAATATATGCATTATCAAATAGCGTTGCTAATGTTGATATTTCTACATCAACATAAGAATTTGGTGTAGCATCTAAAATTGTTAATTGACCGACATAACCATCAGTAATTTCTTGTGATGTAAATACTCGTTTAAGTTTTAAGCTTATTTTCGCACTTATTTCTGCTAATGTTGTAGAAAGTAGTGTGGTACTCCACGAAGAAACAACATCTCCATCTGTGCTTGCAACTCTGATTTCGTACGAAGTATCAGGATTTAAACTCGCTAATTTTTGAAGAGAAGAAAATGGTATTGCTCTAGGAATCCAATCTGTTTGACCAAATTCTCGATATTCCATATAATAATCTGTAACTCTATCAACCTCTAAATCAGGGATACTTATTGAAAATACAATTCTTGTAGTCGTTGAGGTAATAAAACTTAAAACAGGTGTTGTCAATGGAGGTTCAACTGTTAGTAATGTATCTACATCAATAGTTGCACTATCATTTGATTGCGTAAGCCCATTAAAAGCAATTACATAAAACTGATATGTAGTATCTTCTGTTAATCCTGTAATGTGAATTGAGGTGTTTGCTCCATCATAAATTTTCCCTGTACCAATTTGATATAATTCATATCTGTCTGCTCCAAAACTAGATTCAATACTCCAACTTAAATCTATCGTTGTATCTGTTACTGCATCTGCCTGAATATTTGGTGTGTCTGCTACAAAAGTTTCATCGGTTGTAAATGTGGCTACATTACTTTTCTTGAAATTTCCAAGTGTGTCATAACCTAACGCATAAACTTCATATTCTGAACCATTTGTTAATCCTGTTAGAGTTGTTGTAAGCACATTTAATAAATCTACCATATTGTAGACTGTTCCATTAGTTCTTTTATAAAAGATTTCATATCGAACAATAGCAGTATCACTATTTGCATCCCAATTTATAACTGCTGTTGTTTCTCCAATTGCTCCAACTGTCAATGTTAAGTCAATTGTATCGTCTATTGTTGGTACTGTAGGTTCTTCAGCCCCTACAACTTTAATACCAATTATTTCATCCTCTTTAACGATTACACCATTTTCACTAAGCCATGCAGCAATTCCGACATCATCTAATGAAGTTAATTCTGCTAAAGGAATTTCAATTTCACGAATAATATTATTTTGATCTATTATAGTGTTTATTGCTGTTTTTGTCCAATCATAATCTGTATAATCCGTACTTTCTGTTGCTGTATTTTTATGAATTGCGATACCCATCCAAGTCATTCCTTCTGGATCATCTGACATTTCACTAGGAGATGGTGTATTTGACATAGCCCATTTAACCCAAATCCAAAATGTTCTACCATCCGGGCCTTGTAATCCTTGTGCGCCTGTTATTGGATTCCAAGTATAATCTGTCGGGTCATCACTTTCTATAGGTGTATCTTTATCAATAGCAATTCCCATGTGTGTTTTCCCTGTAGGGTCATCACTCATATTTGTACCGTTGATATCATCAGCGAATTTGAACCAATAATATAGAATCGTAGGAGGTTGTTGTATTTGTCCTTGAATTAAAGACCATTCATAATCATTAGGGTCATTACTCTCGGTTGCAGTTGTTTTATTATAAGCTAAACCAATATAAAGTAATGTTCCCGGTATATTGACCATATCTGTACCATCAGCAAAATTAGAATATTTTACCCATAAGTAATATGTTTTTCCATCAGCACCAATATAACTGATTGAACCTCCTATTTCTGTCCAAAAATAGTAAGAGGCTATATCGCTATTTGAATCTCCATCTTCAGGTAAATTTTTGTTAATAGCCAATCCTATATGTGTTTTCCCAACTGGTGAATCTGACATATTTGTACCAACAGCATCATCAGCCCATTTTAACCAAGTCCATAATCCATTTACTAGAATCGGAACACCGCCTGTTTGATCATCACCATCACCATCGGGAGGTGTTGGATCTACTGTTCCACCGCCTAAAGATTCATTCCCAACTTCAATATGCTTCGTTTTACCTGTAAGATAGTCAGTTAAAACCCAATAATCCTTTGCATTTACAGGGTCTTGCTTTATATATTTATCTTTATTTGAAATTTTTGCCATGATATTATTTTTTCTAGTAAAAGAATATATTTTCGTTAAAACTAATCAATATTTATTAAAAAATCTTTGTTAGTCGGTAATGGGTTATCTTTGAAAATACTGTCTATTTCATTTCCAAATTTGATAGGTTCTTTGTTATTTTTCTTTTGATCTACGATTTTTGAAGTATTGGAACTCGACTGATCGATTCTGTCTTTTTTACCTTTTTCTCTTTTATCTTCAACTGCTAATTGTGTTCCTGCTTTCACTCGTTCTAATTCCATATTTCTTTCATGCTCTCTTTTAGCTAATAAATCTTTAATTAAAGCACCTTGTTTTGCAGATCGATCATCTATTGTAGATTGTAATAACATTTTTACTTTATCAATATCATATTCAACCGTTAGAGTTTTTCGTTTTGTTTGTTCTACAACAACACCTGTTTTAGCATTTGCAACCGCTTGTGCCTCAATATTTCTAAGTTTATTTGCTTCTTCTATTTCTCGGTTTTCTTCAATAATAAATTCTAAATATTTTATTGCACTTTTAGCATTTCTTATCTGTCGTGCCTTATTATATTGAGCAACATTGATTTCTTTTATATTGTAAGAATTTACTAAAGAAGCTTCAAAAGCAATACGTTCTTCATTATCAGGTTTAAAGTCAAAATAAATACCAAATTTATGCATTGGTAAACGTTTTATTTCATCTAATAATTCGACATTATTACTTCCTATGATACTTAAATATCTATTTTTTAATGCAGGTGTTGTGAGAATATCGTGCAGCCTATACGATACGCTTTCAGCAAATCTTAAAGATATATTGAAACTTGCACCTATAATATGATTTGTTGAATTGTTAGAACTTGCCAAAAGCAGTTTTTGAACCGCAACAGCAGTTCTACTAGTTGATTTAGTAGTTCCATCACGCACTTCATTAATACCTAATAATTGCCTTAACATTTCGTAATTTCTTGCAATCTCACTCGATAAAAAAGTAAGTGCTGTATTATTGATGCCTCCTGCGTTTTCTGTAATTGCTCTTGGTAATGGTTCACTATCATCGTTAAGAGTTCTTTTGAGTAACAAACTCCTTCCAAAGAATAAATCCAATATGTCTTGTGGAGATACTTTTGCACCATTGAGAGAGACATCATTTATAGCATCAACATCAATTTCAGTTGTATTTGGCCTTAACTCCATTTTTAATTGTTGAAGTTTGAACCAATCTCTATTTATATCATCTACAATTGGTTTTGCTCTTTGAACCATACTGTCAAAACGAATATAGCCTCTTTCGGTAATTCGTTTTACTTTAGGAGCATAAAGAATAAATGGGCTTATAGGTTTATTTACATCTTTTTCAACTTGATTCGGTATTTTTCTCCACTGAAGTATTAATTGCGCTTTCGGAACATAAACACCTTCATACCATACCTGATAAGGTATTGACATTCTCTTCTTAGGATTTGTAGGACTATACCCGTCTTTACTTCTATCAATTAGTTTTGTAGATTTATTCTTACGTAATTTCTTAAATATTTTTTCCTCACCAAGCAAATAAGAAAAATTGATATATTCAATTAGTAAACTTCCATCTTCTTCATCAATATAAGCATTATCCTGTGTTTCATGAGTTCCTGTGGCTTGTTCTTTTAATTTATCAAGATCATCTTTACTGATACCTCCGGCTAATTTTATTAATGATGAAATAGTTCCTTTTTCTACAATTCCGTGATAACGAATATCTCTACCATCATCCATTTCAAAAGTATTGCTTATATAATTATAAGGGTCAACATACTTTAATTTAATTCCTTCGTTATAATCAGTATAATGCCTTCCAACTCCGAAACCTAAATCAAATAAATCTTCGTCAATTTTATTTTTTACAGCTTCAAATCCTTCAAGTTTAAATACATTTTCAATAGCTAATTCTTCTGCTATTTCAATACGTGGCTTATATTCTAATTTTCTTGCATTTAATTCTCTCTCATTTTTCGGTATATTATCAGGAGTTATATTTACTCCAAGCCCTTCACTTATGATGTCTGAAAATTCTTTTGTGTAGAAAAGATTATCTAATTTTTTAAAGAAATCTTTTTTCTCATTAACAGCAGTAGTGTCAATTGCCTCTGCACGAGGTTTAAATAAGCTTTCATCAATTTGATTTACAATAATATCTTTAAAATGTAATAATGTTTTTAGTGGTGTATAGTCTATTTTATGTGTTCTGATACCAATATCACTTCCTTCCCTATTTTCTCTTTTACCCTCAATTGTATCTTTGTATTGTTGAATATCTTGCTCGCCTTTTGAATACCTACGCATTAAATCAATCCAACGCCTTCTGTTAGATAACGCTCCATTGAACCACTGTGTTTCCATAGCCTGTCCAATCTTTTTCCCGTATTCTTTCTTATTTTTCTCTGCATTGGTAGCAAAGTCGCTAGGAAAGGTGTTTTGTAAATTCCCCATAATGATTGTTCTAAAAGCAAATATAGTTTATTAAAATAAAATTTAAGTTTGTTAAAAGTAATGACTATGCACTAAAATTTTTTAAACTTAATCCTGATGATTGTCCCATGTCAATAACTTTTCGTTGTTTAACCCGATATTGTGTGCCCATAATTGCGAACCCACTAGCTACACCTAAATCAAATTCTTTCCTTTTATCTAAGTTAAATTTAATCCATTCGGTTATTAAATCTTTAAAATAAACCTTACAATCCTTTTCTAAATTTTGTCCTACATTGTCAACTATGTAATCTTTCAACAAACTAGCATGATCAGCAATAACCTCCTTTGAACTAGGTTGTCCTCCATATTTTTTTTCTGCATCTGATAGGTCTTTCCATTTTTTGTCTTGCCTTCGCATGACATATCCTGTAAATCCTTTGTCATACATATATTCTAAAATTCTTCCTTTGTTGCTTTCAATACTAGCAAAAAAACCGAAAAATTTACACATTTTAATTACATCATCATAAAAATCATCCCTTTTGTCAGGACGTTCTTTATATTTAAGAAAAAATGAATGAGATGGGCATTTTGTCATACTATATTTTGAATAACCAATAACAGCACCGTCAGAACCTTTTCCGCTTGCAGTCTTACCAATCAAATCATAACTATCAACTCCTAAACAGGCTATATGATTATTATCAGGCATCATTATTTTTTTCCCGTGAAATTCTCTTATAGATGCTTTATTTTGAAGTTCTTCAGGAGGTAGCCAAGTAGTGAATATTTTACCTTTTGTATTTGGTTTCCACTCTACATCTGATTCAAAAGGTTCTCCTTTCCAAGCCAAATTTCCTCTGTAAACTATCTTAACCCAATCTTGTTCATGAATTTCATTCAAATAATCTGAATGAGAATTCAGGTTATCTATATCAAAATCGTTATATATTCCACCCTCACTTCTTAAAGCATGCTCTATTACTCTAGGACGGTTTCTGTAGAATGAATTTAAATCACTTTTCTTTAATTGCTTCATTTCTTCTTCATCTAATTTCCATAATGAGATAGCGCCAAATTCTTTAATATCTCCTATTTCATTGATAATTGGGCTTTCAGGGTCATGAACTATTGGATATCCCCACTCGTCAAACATAGCATTTTCCGCATCCGTGTAGCAAGTGTCAACAAATAAAGCTACCAATCCGGTTTTTGTTTTTCCTGTTATATCACGTATTAATGGGTCTGCATTATCCCATTCATATCTTGCCGTTTCAGTATTTATTTTTTTATCACCTACAGTAGAGCCAAATTTACCTTTTGGATGTATGTCCTTCGTCTTATTATAACAATGCTTATGTCTTGACCTGAAAGCCGTAAAATCAACATCTTCAAGTTTGAATACTTCATCGTTAATCGCAAATGGTTTTACTCTCGTACTATCATAAGCTGTAACTTTTGTAGGATAGAGTTTTATTCTTGCTGTTTCTTTTTGGGCCGTGTCATGTACTAATTCAATTTTTTTCTTTTCTAAAACATTAGGGTCTCTGATTATTGGTTTAAAATAAGTTGGATAATATTTAAAAGGGTCAATTATTTTAGATTGAAATAATTCCTCTGCAAGTTCTTTACGTTCTGAAACTACCGGAATATTTGCATATTTAGTGTTTGATAAATCCTTTAATGCTTCACTGGCTGCTTCAGAAGTCCAAGCAACACGCCTACTTTTAAATCTTAATTCTCCAAAAACATCTTTATCTGCTTTTACAGCTTCCCAATGCCACCATGTATGTGTTGCTGTTGTTCTGAAAAGAGGATACATATCACTATCAGTAAGATAATAATAATTTAAAAACATATAATTACTACCTGTGATATAAATAATTTCTTCATCAATTTTTATAAAAAATCCATGTTCTCTCTTATGAAATTCTTTATCTATAAATTTTGAATGTTCAGAAATAAGATTTTTTCGGTTTGTTTTATATTTTTCTCTTACATCTTTTTTCTTATGGTTTGCAGCTTCTTCAATGTTTTTTCTGTAATTTTCTTCTAATCTTAAAAAATCGTTAGGTACTAGCGTTCTTTTCCATTTGGAATTATTAGAGTCAAGTTTATCATTTACAATTTCCTTACCTTCTTTTGATGGCAATCCAATAATAAGCCCTCCTACTTTGTAAATATCTCCTATTGTACCATCTTTTGAAATGCAAATGAAATTAGGGTCGATGTCAGCATATTTACGATATTCCCAACTTTTATCACTATTCCTTTTGTTGTAGATTACTTTAGGTACAATATCAAAAGGATTTAATTTTTCCGCTATACTATCTCTATAACTTTTATCCATTATTTTTTTAGGTGTTTTTCTAAAGGATACTCTATTGTTTCTGTTTCTTCTTCGATTTTTTGGTTTTCTTTAAGTATCTTTTTATCATCAGATTTTTTATTTAATTCATCCAATTCTGTTTGTTTGCTTTTGATTTCATTTAAAAGATAGTCTGCTGTTTTTGCTGTTTTTTCTATTCCTTTAGAATACACCTCTATTTGATAATCTTTTAATTTTATTTCTTCAACACCATCATCTTTTTTTTCCTTTTTGATATCTTCTTCCAAAAGGGATATGATGTTCTCATAGGCTGTATCGAGTGCTTTGATGTGTCTTTCAAGCCTTTCTTTGTAATTGGTAGTATCCATTATTTCTATTTTTTGTTTTTTCTTTTTCTCTCTTGTTTTTTTTCTAATCTTTTAACTTTTCTTGGTGAAAATATTATTTCCTCACCTTTCATTTGTTTTTCTAATAAATCTCTTAATTTGACACCTGTTCTTTCTTCACGTATAAAGTTTACTTGACCAAAAGAGAACCCTTTATAAATTAAACCTTTTTCCTCACGTGTGAATACACCCTCTGAATTTATAATATCCCAATACTGTATTAATTCTAGAGTGTGTTGTGGTGGCAAACCTAAAGATAATGAAAAAAATTGTTTATACATTTTATTTCTATTTCTTCTTTTAGTTCCTAAATTTTTAGTATTGTGATAAGCTTTAAAAGCATCTTCAAATTCTTCTATTTCACCTTTTATTAAAATCGGCATTGCATTACCAAAAGAGAAATCTTTATCTAACATGACAGTATCAAACCATAATTTACCTGCGCCACCTGCTATTGGAGCATCTAATGCTTGTCCTGTTAATAAAATTCTGGCAACATCTTTAGCCTCTTCTGAAAATTTATCTAATTGTTTTTCATCATCTTCATCATCGAATAATGCTTTAACTACTTGGAAAGCTTCTAATGTTAAAGCAAATCCTCCTGAAACTAATGAAGCATTATATAATGTGTACATAAAAGGTTGCAGAAATCCATAATTTATAATAGCTTTAATGTTTGCTTTTATTGTTCTATTCGCTTCTGCTGTTGGTAGTTTTTCAACATCTAATCCAAGAGATTTAGAAATCTTTCTAATTCTATTATTTTCCTTTAAGAATTTATTTCTTATTCTTATTAAATCTGCAGTAGCAAGAGATGCTTCATTTATATTTAAAATAGGTGTTGTGGAAAAATTTGCTAAAACTCTTAAATACGGATTATTTTGAACAAAACTTTTACCTCCTTTTGTTTGTGGTTGCTGTGTCCTATTTGCAGCAGTTTCAAATACTCTCATTGCATTATCTACAACTTCTTGTTCAGACATATCAGGGTTTTCTTGCCGTATTCTAATTTTTGCAGCACCAAAAACTGGTACTGTTCCTGATACACCCATTAAATCACCTAATCTTATAGGTATCATTCCTAAAGCTTGTGCATTATCAATACCCTGCCTTGTAATACCCATTAATAAGTTTATTCTATCATCAGAACTTATAGTTTCATTTAAAGAATAGCTATCATCTACAGATGTGAATGCTTTTATTGCTGTTTTAGTATTTATTCTCTGTTTTATAAGTTTAGAATTTTCTAATATGTATAAAAAGTCATTTTTAAAATCTTTATGAATTTGAATCCATTCTTTGTTTGTTAAATTATCCGGTAAAGAAACTTGCCCATTAACAAATGACATCATTTGTATCGGTATATTCTTGTATTTAGCAGCTAATATCGACACAACAGCGTTCCTATTTATAAAATTTACAACTTTTGATGCTGTTGGTAGATTTGTTCTTTCTATATGAAGCCTTTGGAAATTTGATAAATAATCAAGCATATTCGCACCTTGACTTTTATTATTCATAACAACCGCTTTTTTGAAATCTTCATTATTTAGAGTTCTATTAAGCCTCCTATTCACTCCTGCGTAAGCTATAAATCTTGACATTTGAGATATGTAATTATCTATACTTGCATTAATACTTGTTGGTAATAATCCTCTTTTGTGTTTTTTTCTTTTTTTAATACTGTTTGGATTTACAGAACCAAAAGCCATTATTGTTGCAAAAATATTATTTTCTTTTTGCTCAACACCATCTACACTTAACATACCTGAATAAAATTCATTAAAAGGCATATCTCTAAAAAACATTTTTCTATAAACTTCATTTATTTCATTATATTTTTCTTTATACCATGATAAAAGATTTTCTCCGAATTGTTTTAATTCAGGCGATAGCTTATTATCTATCTCATTTATTGTATCTTCTGAAAATCCAGATTTTTCAAGACCGTCAAGATTATTAATATCTTTAGCTTTTAGCCAAACATCTAGCAATGTTGCATTACTTAATGTTATTTTTTCAGAAAAACTTTTAAAGTTTCTAGTTATTTCTTGACTATCTGATAATATAAAATTAGCTTTTAAAGATTTCCCTATATCAGCTTTAACTATTTTTATTTTACCATTTTTTAATATTATTTTCTTTGTAGTTACTACGTTTCCGAAAATGTCTTTTTTTATTTGTTTTATTTCTTTTACCCATCTATCTGCAACATCATTCATTTCAACTTCAGCAAAATCTACATCATTTAAAAGACCTTTTATTCCTTTTAATATAGTTGATTTATCACCTGATTTATCAAGTCTGACCATTGTTGTAGTTAGATTTCTAAATACAGGATTAGAATATAATTTTCTAAATATATCAACAGTTGATTTTCTAACAATATTCCCTTTTTTATTCAGATCCGAATTTAATACCTTAAAAGATTTTTCTTTAATTTCTGGTTTTTCAAGATTTTTTTGACCATCAACTGATTTAACTATTGCTTGTTGCTCTAAATTAAGTGTTGTATTAACGACTTCTTTTTCAGCAAGTAATTCGTGTTTACCTGTTTTTCTTATGAATGTCAATTGATTAACAGATGATTGTAATAATCCGTTTTCAACTAAAGGGTCTGATGTAAGTTCAGATGCTAAGATATTTTTTGATAAATTAAATGTGTTTAGATTTTCTATTTCAGAATCAGTTAAAGTTTCTTTTGGAGTGAAAATATTATCTTCTCCTTCTTTATGTGAAGGAGTTTCTATATCTGTTATAGTTAAGGTTTCGTTATTTATTTCGTCAATCCTATTATTAACAGAAGTTTCCCTTTCTGATTTGACTTTTGATTTAGGAACGTTAGTAAGTGTTGAAACAGCATCAAGTATATCTTTAGCTTCTTGGGATACTGCGCCTGCAACTTCTTTACCTGATTGAATTCTTGAAAGGTTACTTGTAAGTAATTTATCAATGGCTTTTCTTAAAATCCTATTATCAATTGTAACAGCAATTTTATTGACATCATTAAACGCTTTTTTTAATTGTTTTAATGATTCTGTATTTTTAACGAGTGTTAGTAATTTTCTAAACTCACCTTTTCTTTCTTCATTAAATCGCTTTGAATCAATATTAGAATTGATATATTTTACTAATGCAGTCTTAATATCTTTTACTTCAGCTTTTTTATTCTCGAATTTTTCAGTTAAAGCTTCTTTGGTTTTTTTAATAGCTTCCTGTTCTTTTATGACAAGATCAATATTGGTTACATCAGCTTCTTTAACTTTTGTTTTTGGCTCGACTTTCTGTTTTACTTTATCTGTAATTTGTTTTCCACTTAGTAATTCAGCACTCACCAAATCTGTGAATTTACTTAAAGTAATATCTGAAAGTTGTTTCCCTTTTAAAGTTGTTATCCCAAGTCCTTTTGCTATTCTATTGAATAAATTTTTAAACCATACATTGAATTTTGATTTTTTACTTTCATTTAATATTTTGACACCTTTTTCACCTATTGCCTGCGATAGTGCTTCATCTAATCTTTCTTCTTGATTTAGATTTTCGTAATTAGGGTTGCTTTCAATTTCTGTAAAATATTCACTGTCTTTTATTAAATCAATTCCCTTATTGTAAGTGTCAATGAAGTTTTCTTTAGCGTATTTACCCCATAAATGTCCAAATTCATGTATTGGAGTATCCCTTTTTACGGTATCTCTATTTAAATAAACTGTTGTTCCGCTAACAAAACCTAAAGGAGTTTCAATAAAATCTTTACCAAGTGTTTTTATTTTATCGTTAATTTGTTGATTTGACAAAATAACAACATCACTTGCTAACCCTGTTTTTTTAAGTCTGTCAACTAAATTATTCAATTCAGCCCCTTTGGTTTTGATTTGCGTACTCTCAACTTGAAATGGGACATCACCATCTGTTTCGATAGTAGTTATTGTTCCAGAAACTTTATCAACATTATCCTGTGTAGGTTTCAATCCTGTTAGACTTTCAAATTTTATTTCTAAATCTGTTGTTGTTTCGACTTTTGGTTGTTTTAGAAATTGTGTAGGGCTTGCATTTTCTTTTATGAAATCTGTAACATCTTGTGGTGTTAATTCTTCGGAAGTGTTTTGTTGCGCTCTTTCTCTTATACGGTCAATATTACCCTCTTTACCTTTAAGATTTTTATTCCTAGCATTAAAATAATAAGGATTAACATCAGGAATATTATTCGGGTCATCTGTTTGACTGAAGCTATCTTGATTTACTTGCACACCTCTCAATGCTTCTGCAATAGCATTTTGTTTAGGAGTTTCAATCTCCTGCCCTCTGCTACGAACATTATTTATTTCTGCAGCCACTTCTTGTGCATTTTCACTTTCTGTTGCGATAATATCACTTATTTGTTCAGGTGTTAAATCTCCTTTTCCTTCTAAAACTGCTTTTTCACCAGTTGTAAAATCATTATTTTCTAAATATTGTTCAGTAACTTTTTTAATTTCTGATTTAGATGGTTTTGCTTTTCCAAATACAGGAATTATTTCGAGTTTGCTATCTTTAACAGTAACAGTGTATTCATTTTTATCAGTCTCAAATGTATTTGGTTTTACTGTAACAGTTTCCTTTTTAACAACAGTTTTTGGTTCAGCCTCACTTATAACAGCATCTATTCCTTCAAGCCCTGTTTTCGGTTCACGAACCATTTTATCACCTTCTTTTACAAATCCGGCATCTTCATAAAGTTTAACTAAACCTTCTTCGGTTGTTGCCTCTGTTTCAGGGACTACTTTTAATTCAATAGTTTTTTCTTGTTGATCTGCAACTTCAATTATTTTATCTAAAGCATTTTTAGCGCTTCCCTGCCCTGTTTTATCTTCATCGGTACGAATACTTTCTAAAACAATATTATCACCACTTGTATTGATTATGACTTCTGTGTCACCTATCCTTACACTTGTAGCACCTGCAACCGTATCTGAAATATCTTTAGGTGTTCCTAATTCTTCTGCAAATTCTGTTGCTTCCTCTGATACAGTAGATTTTACTTCAACTTTTTCTGTTATTTCCTCGACTTTTACTTCTTTTATCCCTTGAAGCTCTGTATTAATTTGGGTAATTCTTGTTTTTTTATCTTGAATTAAAGATTCTTCTTTCCCTTCAATTTCTTTTTCTAAACCTTGTTTTTCTACTAATAATTCAATTGCAACTTCTTTTTGTTTTGGGTTTAAATCAGAGGGTATTTTATTAGATGCATTCCTAACAGATTGTAAATCTTCAATAGTATTTTTATGTTCTTCTGCTGATATTTCTCCTTCTAAAAGTTTGAGATTAATATTATCTTTAGCTACATCGAAATAACGTTCACTATGTTCTGCGTCAAAATTAGAAGCTACTTTTCTAGCGGTAGTCCTAACTTCAATAGTTGATTGTCTAGCTATATTTCCGCCAAGAGGAAGTAAAAAACCAATAAGAAAACCTGCACCTGCACCTTCTAATCGTTCTTTAGAGTTAAAGTGGTTTTGCCCCGTAACAATAGATGTACTTGCTTGAGCAACATCTGTTTGTAATGCTTCTGTTAAGGATTCTGTAAGTCCAGATTTAAAGTTTGCAGCCGTACTAACAGCTCCTTTTTTTGCTAATTGCTTAAATTCGCCTCTAATAATAGAACCAACTAACCTTTTATTAGCAAGTAAAGCTTTAAAACTTGCGCCTGCTCCAATAGCCTCTAAACCACCAACAGCAGTAGCAGCTAACCTTGCAATAGCATCTTCATCCTCTCCTAACTCTATTATTTGTAGTAATTGTTCTTTTGTTGGGTTATTTGTATTGAATTTTTTAGATGCAATTGCTTTTAAGTTAGTGTAATATATCTCCCCGTATTCTTGGATAGCATTACCAACACCAAGAGTTAACCTTGCTATAATAATTTGTGGCAACTGCTCTCCTAACAATAATTTCACGTCAGAAAAGGTAACGCCATCTTCATCAAATAATTCTGCATTCTTGAATATACTAAAATCTTCTTTAATTTCTTCTAATTCTATTATGCTTGTTGTTATTTTAAGTTTCCGTTCTGTTAAATCTTTATTTAATATATTTCTATATTCTCCCCACGTAGTTCTAGGATTTATACCTCCAATAGAAAGACCTATCTCTTCGTTTTCTTTTCTAAAACCACTACTCAATTGTTGATTTACAAATTTTAATCTCTCTTGATTTTGTTGAATAAGTTTAGCTCCACCTGCAACCTGTAATGCTTTTGGTAATTCAACAGATGTTCTTTTACTAAATTTATAAAGCCCTTCAAGAATAGGATCACTTCTCCAAAAAGGAGGAATTTCAGTTTCTCTTCTAAATTTAAGAGTTTCTTCCCCTGTTTTATTAGATATGGATTGAGAATAGGTATTAGCCCTTTGAGAAAACTCTTGGTCGTTATTTAATGAGTTGTTTATAAGGTTGTCTGAAAATTCAGCGAATTCAATTATTGCTTTATCAAGATTTTCTTGTGTAGCATTTTCGCTATCTAATCCATATTTTTTTCTAAGAGAAACCCCTTTACTTTCTAAAGCATCTTTATTTTCTTCTACTATTCTAGGTATAATAATATTTTGAATACGCTTATCAGTAGCTATAGCTTTAGTGAGGGTCGGTTGTATCTTTCCATTTATCTTATCTAATGAAGATTCTTTTACATCTCCCATTTTAGGGAATAAAGTTTCGATGGTTTGATTAGCCTCTTTATCTGATAACCTGTTCCCTTGAACCTCTATACTTTTATTTATAGCATCTAATTCTGTTTGTTCTGCTTCGGATGTGAATATAGATTCACTTGCTATTTGAGCTTCTAATTCAGCTTTTCTATTTAAAATATCAGGGCTTGATAAGAAGGTTTCAAACTCTCCTTTAGCTATATTGAATGCTTTATCTTCTTTAAGAGGAGTTTCACCTTCTTTAGGTTCTTCTAAATCTGAATCTTCAAGTGTTATTTGGTTTGGTTGTTCTTGAGATTCCGAAACACCATCCTGTATCGGTTCTGTAGTATCCAATACGCCAACTTCTGATACAGAAATATCCTTTAAGTCTGAATCGTCTTTTTTTTTTACGCCTATCAGATTAAACGGTGGTCTTTCTACCCCTACTAATTTAAACGGTGGTCTTTTTTGTTGTTTTCCCATAATTTAAAAACCTAATATATTGATTACTTCTTCTCTTGAATAATCAGGATTGGCATCCATATTATCTTGTATCAATTTTTCCTGTTCTGCTGAAAATGTTTTTTGCTCAACATTTAAACCTTTTAATTCAGTATCAAGCTCATTTAGATTTTTAAATGGCCTACCTTCTTTATTAGTTAATCTTGTCGCAATATCTCCTAATTTTATTTTATCATTTTCAACAACAGGAATCACTTCTTCTTTAAGTTTAGGAGCGCCACTGCTATCTGTAATAGGATCTCCATCTTCATCAAATAAAGGAGTTTTAATAACTTTTTTTCCTATAGCTACAATACCTTTTTTACCTCTTGCAAAATTAGTATATGTTGTTGTTGTTTTTTTATCTCCTTTTACTTCTTCTATTGATAATCCTCCTTTTATAGTGAAAACATCATCTCCCTGTAATAACCCAACTCTCCTATAAATAACAGAATTTAATTCAATTGCGTCACCTTCTTCTGTTGTAGCAACACTGATAGTCGCAACTCCTTCTTCAGCTTCTTTCTTTCTTGTCTTGCGTAATGCAGATAATCTTTCAAGTTCTATAGCATCTTTTACGGAAGTATCTTTGAACGTTTCAGAAATAGTTTTGTCAACAATATCATCATAAAAAGAAATAGCAACTTGTGATTTCTCTACATCATCCAATTCATTATAAGTTTTATCTTTAGGAACATTATAATTTTCCTGTTTTGCAAATTCAAAATAATTTTCACGAAGCAATGGATTGTTTGCTAATTTAGATTCTGCTAAACGTATTCCTTTAATTCTTGTATTTGGAGTTTTTTGTTTGTTGCCATCAAGTGTATCTAATAAATTATCTCCTATATCTTCTGCTGTCACATTAAAATCAACAAGAGGGCTAAAATTTGATGTTAAAAATTTTGCTTGCAAACCTTCTGCTGACCCATCAAATAAAACTTTCTGGCCATCTTCACTAATAATACGAATATCACCTGTGTTTTTATCAACAACAAAAAAACCCTTCGTCATTGAATTTACAGTTTCAAATAAATCTTTATCAGTAATATTATAACCTTCATTTTCCGCTAATTGCCCTGTTAAATCTATGAATTTCTTTTCAACATTTGTAGTTAAAGTAGCTAAACTCTCTACTTGACGAAGCCTTCTTTGATAGTTTACCCTATCTTTCATTGTTCCTGTTTCTGATGCTGCTAACCGAGCTAATTCGGCATCTGAATCTTCATTTTGTTTCATATGTTCTAAAAAACTACTATGAAATAATGGAGCTACATCTTCTGGGTTTAAAGCTGTGAGAAGGATGTTAACATCTTTTGATTTTTGTCTTTGAAATTGTTTTAACTTAGCTTCTCTCGCTAATTTAGCAGCTTCCTCTTTTGTTTTAGTTTCATTCCAATACCTGATATGTTCCTCAACGATAGCTCCGGTATTGGTTCTTTCTAGAGGTCTTAGTCTTATTAACGCTGCGCTTGTAGTGGCTTGTGGCATAATCTATTATTGATTTCTTAATGCTATTCGGTTTTCTCTTGCGGTATTTCTTACTTTTTTATTTTCAAGCCTTTGTTCGGGTGTTAAATTTCCTCCAAATGCACTTGTTAAAGCTAATCCACTTGAAATTATATTCTCAAATCCACTAACTGCATCTTGCCTGTTTGTTTGAAGTGATTGTCCTAATCCTAATAAAGCGTTTACCTCTCTATTTTCCTGAATTGCTCTTATTCTTTCTTCTCCTTCCGCTATAAGTAAATTCCTTCGAGTTTCTTGTTCCTCCAAATCCTGTGAAATTAAATTTTGAAATAGAATATTAGATTCACTTATTCTTGGTAATCCACCTAATATAGCTCTTGTACCACCTCTTTGTAAAGCGTCAACTGATGTGGCAACTCTTGATAAATTTGCTTCTGTCTGTTGTTCTGATTTTAAAGTACTGATTGGAAGATCCTTAAAAGGATTAATTAATTCTTGTCTGTCAAATTCCTCAATAGCTTTTCTGTCTTTTCTAGCTCCTATAATTGCAGATCCTGTTTGAAATATTCCGATACCTGCTGATGCTATTCCTGCTCCGATGGCCATAATTAATTATTTTATGTAAAACACAAATATAAAAAATATTATTATTAATTGTATAGATTGAAAGTAATAGTATATTTGTGTTATGGAAGTGAGGAAAGAATTAACAAAAGATTTTTATGATACCGCAAAGGAATGGTGGTCTAAACATTCCTTTCCTCTTATACATATTTCATTTTTACCTGTTAATGTTTTTGTAGTCAGTAATAATAATCAAGATTTGTATTGCATGTTTTTTTATGAAACTGATAGTGCGTTGGCGTATCTTGCTTATCCTATATCAAATCTTGAAGTTTCTAAAGAAAAACGCAAAGGGGGTTTTGAATTTTTATTAAAAGAAATTGAGAAATATGCGTTAAAGGAAGGATATTACCTTACTTATACAACATCACCAATAAAATCTGTTCAAGATATTTTGTTAAATATTGGATATATTGAAGGGGATCTCTTGGTTAATCAGTATTTTAAACAATTAGTTTAACTATAAAAGCTTTTAGAAACTTCTGTGCTTACAGCTTTAATTTCTACTTTTTCTGTTTCATCACTAATCATTTCAACTTCCATTACATCACCTCTGATAGAACTTCCGTCTATTCCCTGATTTTTAGTGTACATTAAAAATGATGCTACTGTAGTGATAAGATCCTCTAAAACTATTTTATCATCTTGAATATCGAGAACTTTATTAGCAGGAAACAATAGACTTGAACTAATGATATGATCTCCTACAGATAATACAGACGCTTTTTTACTTGTGATTATTTCTCCATTAACAATTGCATAAGTTCCTAACCCAAAAGTACTATTTACTATTGTAGTTGAGTTCGTATTACCCATTATTTCAGAATACCAATAATCTTCTATTTTAGTAAAAGAATTTTTAAGTATTTGTCTTGATGTTAAATCTGTAGATAAATTAACAAGCCAAGCGTGTGTGCTGTGTAAACCTAATGCTTTAAATACTTTCTCAACTCCAAATTCATGATTAACATAGAATTTAATTTTACTTTGATATTGAACACCAAAGAAATTATTTCTTGTTGCAGAAGCATTGAGTATATACATTTTCCCATCTTCCCAAGCGTAGACTTCATTGTTTGCATTTAGCATAAAATCAGGTTCAAAAGTATAGAAATTCGGAAATCCTTTTACTTTTTCTTTGAATCCCAACGTTTTTCCTTCATTTGGTAGATGTAATAAATATTCTTTTTTCTTTGGATCATAACCTGCAACCATAGCCAATCCTTTATTAGCATTCATTTCATCGGATGTATAATGTTCCAAGAAGTTTTCATTTATTTCTGTAATACCATCATTTGCAAGCCTAAGAATATCACCCCGAACTCTATCTGTAAGATACGTTCTGCTTCCTATCTGAACAAGACTTTCGGGATTTTTAGAAATCCCATGTAGACCGCTTGCGTAAGGTCTGTAACTTTGTTTATTTAAAATATTTGTAGTTATTCCAATAGCTTGCCCTCCTTGTACATCATAGATAATATTTTTATTATATGGCATTATCCCAATAGCATCTTCTTGATAAACTCTTAAATTTGAATTAAAATTTTGTAGCTTTTGAATACTTGAATTTTCTTTATCCAATTTAACGAAATTTATTAATGATAAATTGAATGTGTTTAATCCATTAAAATTTGTTTCATCTTCATATACATCACTCCAAGTAATATCTGCAACTCTTGTAACTTCTTTGTATTCCTCTTTTGATTCTGTAGAAACACGTATTCCAACATCCAATCCTTTGCGATTAAATTCATCTTTTATTTTATAACTCTCAACTGCATTCCCATAACTATAAGCGTTAAAGAAATCTAGCTTTACTCTTAAATCTGCGATTGCTGTTTGGTTGACATCAGTAGGAACATCTGAATCAGCTATATGAAATCCATTTGTGATATCATAAGTTTTCCCAATTTCATAGAATATTCCGTATGGCTGTTCTTGTGGTTCTGTTTCAAAAAGAAGTGTCGTGCTTCCGTCTGATTGGAATAATACGGTTTTAGCTCTAACTTTAGTCCATTTTGTAGAAGTTTGTTCGTTTTGAGATTCTATCACCATTGTTATATATCCATCAGCATCGTATTGTAAATAATTAGCACTTCCATCAACATCTACCTTCAATATACCTCTCATAAAAAATATACTGGTTAAATCAAAACCAGCTTCTTGTAATAATATTTTATCACCTATACCTTCTTTATAAAACCATTCTTGTATGTTTGCATATCGATCTGTTGATATTTCATTTAACTCAAAAAATACGCTTCCTGTATTGTATTCATCAAATTCTAAAGTTATTCTTGCTCCTGCTTCAATAATTTCATCATCTGTTGTATGACCTCCTGCTGTCATTGTATTATCTATATCTCCAAGAATCCTGAAAAATCCGTATGCTCTTTGATCACTACTCACTAAAGTACCTCTTGCATAAATATTCCATTCATCAGTAATAGTGTGTCCTGTTCCTGCTACAAAAGTAATTTCAACACCATCACTTAAAGCCTGTGGTGAACCTGCCGTAATAGCAACATTTTGAGCAACCCAACTTGCTCCGTCATCAATACTCCATCTAAAAGTATCTGTTCCGGGAGTACCATCAATTTGTATTAAAAACCGTTTATCGGTCATATCAGCTAATACAGAAGTACCACTAGAAGTTAAATCATCTAATCCAGTTCCATAAAAATATGCAGGCCCAACAATAGGAGAACTATTTCTTAAACAGTTGTGATATTTTCTACGTGCATTATGATAAGTATCTATTTGGAAAAATTCAAAATCATCTTCATTTAATCTGTATCCATCAGGTTTAACTTTAAAATAAAGTCCACTTATTTCCTTTATTTCATCGATAACATCTTCAGGTTGTAAAAAGTTTTTTTCCTGACGTACAACTTCTAATACTTTCGTTTTCACAAGCTCACTGATAATTCCCTGACTATCAGATTTGACTATTAAATAATCTCCTTCTTTAACTTTATCCTTATCAGCACCCTCTAATTTTACCCATCTGTAAACACCATCTTCATAGAATAAAGTAGGTAATAATTGATCATAATTTTTCTTTGTTTGCTTTACGAAAAATCTATAATGTTTAGCACCATCAGGAGGTTTGTTTTTTAACAGGACATCTATTGAATTAGATTTTATACTTTCACTATTAGGAATGTAAATTGTATCTGTTTTGCTTTTTAATGTTGTTGTATGCCTTCCATAGTCAAATATATAAACAATAACAACTTCATAAGAACGATTGGTTTTACAAGTTCTTAATGGTATTAAATTAGGTACGGCAATAGAAACTACTTCTAATGAATAATCCATTTCTATTTTAGCACCAAGATCATCTTTGATATCATAATTTTCTTTATAATAAGCTAAAAGCAATCTACCTTCAATCATCGTTTGTGATTTACATGTCAGAGGCACATTATCAAACGTACTTCTTATAATATGATCACTTAATGCCCTCTTGGATACTTTGTTGTTATTAAATTGAAAAGTCTTAGCTTGATCATTTCCGTATCCTAATAAAGCTTTATTGAAATCGTCAATTATCCATTCGGTATTACTTTCACTTTCTTTGAATACCAATTGGATTTCTACAACTCTTTCGCTTCCTGTGTTGAATTCAATGAGGACTTGATTAAATTTATTAACCATAGATTCGTTTGATTGACTTGAAAAATCGTATCTAAACGTTTCCGGTTCAAAAGCAAATTCTGTGAAAGGAGCTAATACACTATATTCTCCATCCAAATATCTATACCTATAAGAAAATGAAACAAATATTTCTTTGAGATGATTTTCATCGTCTGATGAAGTATTTTGAAGTGTTAATTTAAGTTTTTGAAGTGGAGGTTCTACAATAAGGGTAATATCATCTTCAGTGAATCCATCTTCTCCATAAGCTTTTGCTCTTTCTGTATTTATTCTTCTTGGGTTATTACCCCATTCAGACCATATTTGTAGCCCATCTATTTCATTCCATCCTGTAATATAACCTGTCTTATCATAATTTAAAACACCATTTGTATCGCTAAGTATAACTGTTGAATTCCCGGAAACAATATTGTATTCTATATCCATACTTATCTGTCCATCAGTACTTGCCAATTTATAATAGATAACATCTAAATCTTCATTAAAAAAAGCACCTATACATTTCAGATCAGTATTCTCTCCTGTTTCATCACTTTTTAAAACAGTTCCCTTGATGTTTACACCTACACCATCATTTTCGTCATTAATATGGAATCTTAAATTTTCAGCACGCCTATACCTGTCTATTCTAGTTAAAGACTTATCGGTGTCGGTATCCATTATACCACGATGAAATGTATTTAGTAGTTTTGGCATATTAGCTGTATCTTAGTGAAATACTTTTTAACATCTGATCAATAGTAATTTTCGGAGCTAGGAGATTTTCGCTACGTTTTCTTGCTTTTTTGAAAAGATCCTCATAATAATCTACTTGCTGTTGTGGGATATTTCTTTTACCCATTAACAAGTTCCATTGAATAAATTTAGTTACTGTATCTTCTAAATTATTATGTACTCTAATATCGCAATCTTCAAGGCTTTCTAAACCTGCTTCTTGAAATTCTATAACTATAATTTCATCAACCAAATCATCACTGAATTCAAAGTAACTACCTGCTGTATTTTCTTTTACCCAACTGTTTTTAAATTCACCATTTTGGCAATTTGTACAACTTTCACATGAACAATCTGAACAATTTGAACAATCGCATGTTTCAACACAACAATCTACCGTTATACAACAACATTCTCCTTTTTGTGCATCAAAATCAGCACCTCTCAATACATTTCCTTCATCATCATATAGCAATTCCCATTCGTGATCTTGTAAATAATCATGTGTAACCGGATTATTATTAATATTTAATACCGTTAATTTATCACAACTATTAATAACTCCAACCCTATACCAATTTGTCATATATCTTGGGAATGGAAATATTCTGCTTGGGTGTAATTGTATGCTAATTGCTTTATCATCACTTTTTACATCTACATTAAGTTTCTTAATTGCTAATTTCCCAAATATGGACGCTCTGAAATTTTTTACGTGCTTAAAATAACTATCATCATCCGCAGTAATACGTATATTGTTAATAATACTTTCTAGACTTACAAATTGATTTTCGCCCCAATGTTCTTTATTTTCGTAATAGTCTTGATCGTGGATCGCCTTTGCCATAATATTTATTGTTTATTTTCAGCTTGTGCATCACTTTGTTGCTCTGCATTCATCGCTTGTGTAACATTTAATTCCCGTAATGATATACTTGCCATTTCAACTACTAAACTGATTAATTCATCATACGCACTGTTAGGCATATCTACATCCTCATAGTCATTTGCTGTTTCATCAAACATAGGTTTTGATTGAAATTCTACATATGTCCAATTTGGTGTTTTCGGTTTTCTAAGATAGTGTAATGAAATTGTTGTTATATCTGCAGGGCTTACTTTTAATACTATTCCTACTTTAGCACAAATAGGGCTACAATCACTAGGAGGTGCATAAGTGTTAGATTGCAGATCAAGATAATCTGAATAATGTACTTTTTCAATTCTTACAGTACCATTAAATATATCTTCAACAAATTCTAAATCTTCAGGTAATGCAAAATCAGTAGTCTTACTAATATCTACTGGAACAGAAAAATATTCTAAAAGCTGTCTTGTATGTTCTGATAAATTTGCAAAATCTTTGCCATCAAGCATCCAATTCATTCTACGAACATTCGATTTTAGATCCGTTAAATAGTTGTCATAAACTTTTCTTTGTGCATTTCTGATAAACAAATTGAAGTCCATTGGTTTTAAATAGCCTAGTTGTTCTTTATTTAAAATTGCTTGTGCTGTTTTGTAAATTGAATCCAACATATCTAATGTTTTTCACAAATATAAATAAATTTAATAGTTGTGTATTGTTTTATTAGTAATGCAAAAAAGCACCCCAAATTAACTAGAATGCTTTTAAAAACCTTTCTCATTAGAATAGTTTTTATAGGGTTTAGCTTTTTTTCTTCTTTCTTACTACTTCATATTCTTTGGGAAATTCTTTTGCAGAACGAGTATGTGGATGTCCATCACCTATGACATAGTAATCACCAACTTTTGGTTTATTTGCTAACATAAAATGAAGGTTAACATGAATTGGGTTAAATTCTTTATTGGCAGGAGTAAGAATAGAATTACTACTTTTAGGATTTTTATTGATTGCTTTTATTTTTAAAGCACCAACAGTTTTACGACTTTTGTATTTTGGGAAATCTTTCATAATTATTATTTTAAGTTTTCTATTTTTTCCGCTATTAGTTTTAAAACATTCCTTCCTTCTTCATCATTCTTTACCCATCCGGAAAATTCCCGAACAATATATTCTGGTTGTGTTCCCGTATATATGGGTTCATCTGAATTTCCCCATGCTATTGTTTTACCATCTAATATTTTGATTATGTCTTTACTCAATGCTAATGTAACCATTAACTTTTCTTGGTTATTTTTCTCATTCATAAATTCATTAAAAGCATTAACGAAAAGTGTTTTACCGTCAGTTAATTTCAAATTCATCTCTAATTTTTTTCTTAGAATAATTTTTAATTTTGGAATTCTTTGAGAAATATAATTAGAGCCTAAGAACCAAGCTGCTACTGCTCTTATTAGATTATCATCCGCATTACCTAATGTTGCTCTTGCTTTATCTAATTTTTCAAATGCATTAATTTCATAAAGTTCATCTTTTTTAACATCTATTAATTTAAATAATTTACCTCCATTAGCTTCATTATGGGGGTGTATTGTTAACAACTTTATCATAGGTAAGTTATCATCCGGTATTCTTAAAGAGCTTCTTGTTATGTAAATAGGAGTTGGTTTTGGGTTATCAACTAATTTTCTTTGTTCATCAACAAACACAGTTTCTAAATCTTCTACATACTGGATTTGACGTTTTCTTTTTACTTCTCCATTTGCCTTTCTTTCATAATAAGCAATTGGTTGTTGTACAATAACTGCGTGTGATTTCTTTAAAGTCTTGAAGTGTGCCATTTTTTTCTATTTTTAGAGTTCCAACAAAACTAATTAAATATTTTAAATAAAACAAATAATCAAAAAAAGAATGGTGTTACAAACAAATGCAACACCACTCTAAAAATAGAAATAATGGTTTTTTTATTTTATTAATGTCACCGCCTCCGGGCAAATGCACGCAATTGCAACAGTCGTTGACTTAGAAGTTTTTAGGAATTCACAGTCTGAACCATTACCTCCGGCAAAACCACCAGTTAAATAAGTTCTAACCATACCGCCTTTACCTAATTTAGCTTGATCTTGGTATGCTTTAAAGATATAAGGAACTCTTTTATCAACGCCATTAATTTTCGTTGGTACAGTACCCATTGGCATAATTATACCTTTAGGCATAGCATCTTTAACACGGTTTTTACCTAATGGACTATTTCCTGTTGTCAACTCCCATTTAGTAAAGTTAATGACATATCCATCAACTAAAATAGAACTGAAACCATATCTTGCATAGTTATCAGGAGCATTATTCAATACTACGTTAAGCTGAATATTCAATGATGTAGCTATTTCAGATGCAATTGTTTCAAAATGCCTGACCTGTGTAGGATCAACGTGAGCAATAAATTCTTTATTAGAATATCCTAGAGTATCCCAATAAGCCGTTATAGCTTGAACATGAGCAAGAGTAGTTAAATATCCTGTATTTACAAGACCATTAGCTTCAAGATTAGCAAACAATCCTAGTGTACCATATTTCCCGGCACTATAGGCAGGACTTGAAGCATCACTTTCTACCTCAAGTAATAGAGTTTTTGCAATCTTATTATTTAATCGTCTGTCGAGTTCTAATGTGTTATCATCATACCACATGACTTCTCCATTTGGAAAATAATACGCATATTTATTACCTCCGCTATTGATGATAGCATCTTTAATAATCTGCATTTTAAGTACTTTAGAATTTGTTTTCCTTAATTCTAAAAGTGCATCCGGGCCACATGAACTTTTATCGTGATCTCCACCAATTACATCAATTGTAAGATTTGAAGTATCAACTGTCCAGTTAGCACCATTTCTAGTGACGGCAGTAAATTGTTCATTATCTCCATCAATTGCTGTAATAACACCAATTTCATTAACACCAGCATCATCATAGACGGCAATAGTATCATGTACTCTAAAAAAGAATGCTTCGTCTCCTGAAACCCATCCTTCTACGGCAGACCATGTAATGGTGAAAGTATTGGTTGATCTTGCTACTGCACCGTCATCGTCAATAACGTAGTCGGGAGTTCTAGTTTCAATAAATTGCATATAATCGGTTTCAAAAGCCATGTTCATCTGGAACATATCTAAGAAACCTAGCCAAGAGTCTTTAACTAACGAGGCGCAATCAGTGTGAATCTGATCTAAAATGTCTTTCGGTAATCCTGCTTGTGCAGCAACAATAGCTGCAATTGCCACAGGAGTAGCGTAATTAGTATTGGCTCGTCACCACCGTCAATATGACTTACCAGCAACTC
>SDBT01000642.1_pt1 | contig 55953 bp, 67 predicted proteins | sample 2277101 | NCBI WGS metagenome assembly SDBT01 (sample SAMN10404973, study PRJNA504765) | marine sediment metagenome | isolation source: marine sediment core GS10_PC15, 103 cmbsf | place: Arctic Ocean: Southern Knipovich Ridge | collected 2010 | reverse complement strand
GCCCTTCTCATCATGGTCACTGATGGTTACATAGAAGCCATGAAGAACCCCGATGATATAGAGCACGTAGCCCTCAGTTACCAACTACAACAAGCAGCCAAGGGAACACAGGACGTCTACATCCTAGCGATCAGGCCGCTGGCGAGGGACAACTTCAGTCTACTCATGGATATGTTAGATGGAAGCAAGTTAAAGACAGTGGTTTTCGTAGACAAGGATGACAGAGAGGACATGGATCGTGCAACAGAGCTTATCGCATTCCTCATGAGTACAGGAGGACGCCAAGTGAAAGTCACCGGCAGTTCTAAGGATTCTTGGATAGAAGATCCATAAGATTACCACCCTATCAGTGAGGAATATGGAACACAAACATGATCGTTACCGCCGTCACCCCGTATCAAGGAAGCATCGACCTCTGAGACTGGACGTGGTGTATCCTAGAGAGCACTTCTTCTATAGAATTAAGGCAATTAAAAATATGTCAAGCCACGACTTTATCAGTTTGTATGTTTCGGACAAACGATTCAAGAAGATAGTCCAGGAAGTAAATAAGACGTTGGGACTGATCAAGAAGAATGGTGGTCCGGTAGAGATCTACATCGGGAAGCTTCTCCATAGGACTGCCAAGACGGTCAGGGGAAACGGGGAACCATTCACGGATCAAGCCCTGCTTGAGCAGTTCATGACTGAACATTTTATAATTCACATTCATGAGGTGCTCCATAAAATGTGGCATTGGGAATCCACATTCGGGGAGAATAGAAAGCGAGGGAGAATTAGAGAAGAGATGACGGTGAAAGATCTATCCCTTTGGATCAGAAACATTATGTATGTCAAGCAGCCTTGGGCGGACAAATGTTGGGAGCAATTCTGCAAGAAGTACAGAATGTTGAGCAAGAAATGGAAAATAGCAGCCCCAGAACTAACATATTCCTGACGGCAACGCGGGCTCCTGACCCAAAAAAAAGAACAGGAGAAAAGAAATGTTAGAAGAAACTAAGAGGTGTGCCTGATGGGGTACACCCACTATTGGTATAGAGTTGAGGAACTTGACCCTGTTTTATTCAAGAAAGTGGTCGAGGACTTCAAAACATTCCTACCCCTCTTCAAAACACTGGACGTCCAGCTCGCTGATGGACTTGGAGAAGGAGAACCCACATTCACAGATGATGTGATCCGTTTCAATGGAAAGCATGACTGTGGACACCCCGTAAATAAAGAGATTGTTATACCCTGGCCTGCAGAAAAGACCAAGAATGGGGTTGCCCCAGACTCAGTGAAGGCACAGGAAGGACGTTGGTTTGCTGGAGTAACCCTGAACCAGAGGACCTGTGGAGGGAGTTGTGATTATGAAACATTCGCACTCCCAAGAGTCTTCAATCCAGAGTTTGGGCAGCCAGACGAGAAAACAGGAAAGCTATTCGACTGTTGTAAAACAGCCTACAGACCCTATGATCTCGCTGTCCAAATCCTACTGATAATTGCCAAACAGCACTTTGGTAAAGACATCAAGGTTAGCAGTGACGGGAACATGTCTCAATGGTTGGATGCAGCAACCATGTGCCAGAACGTACTTGACTACGGACTCGAGGTTCCAATCTTCGAGGAGTGTTAGAGTCTAGGGTCACTCCCTAGCACCAGGATAGGACTGAATCTTTTAAGTGTCGTTAAACAATAACTTTTTACATATCAGTATACACTCTAGTACATACCCACTGTCAAAGGTGGAGGGTGGAGAATAAGCGAACACCCTAACGGTGATAGAGAAACATGAATAATGTAAAGTTAACTGGCACGCACATACTGTTTGATGACAACTACATCAAAGTGAAAACTAAGAAACTGAAAGCTGACACAATCACTCCACGACCAGCCATCCGATACGGGGTTCCCGAGGAAGACGGCAAAGTGAAACTAGTAAAATCCACAACTATCCCCAAATTCAAGGAGGATATGACTACGAGGATTCTAGAACGCTTCAAGGGCGGAGAGGTCTATGACACGGTACTGAGTTGGGTAATCCCCCAAGGCATCGTTGAGGATGCGGAGGAGGAGGACAAGCGGGCGGCTCTACAAAGAGAACATCTGTCTAAGATCCTCACCCTGGCATTCGCAGCGGCACAGGAGGAACCACTTCAAGGATACAGTCGTAGCTACGTTGATGTCTTCGGCAACCTTGTAGAAGCCACGGTTCAGAAGTACCAAGTGAAGTCTGTCGATGATGATGGTAAGGAGGAACTCGAGGAGTTCCCGTACACCAACAAGACACAGGTATTCCAGATCAACGACACCACAGTGTACCCATTGATCTACCGCGACGAGATGCTTCAAGCAAGCGACATGCTCTATGAGCTGTATTCATCTGATGACGTCGGACGATTCGGCTTATGGAAACTAGCGGGTAAGATGTTTGATTGGGTTAAAGCGGACGGCACAAAGATGGCAGAGGTGATGGCAGTCATTCAACCCCTCTATGTGACATCGGGTTCAACCCAGGAGTACATCGGACTCATCTGGCCGAAGCGGATAGTCGAGGAAGATGGCACTGAAAAGTTCATCTTTATGATGAGGCTCAGCCAATCCAACCTACAACACATTAATACAATGGATGTTCCGAAGAAAGGCGAAGTACCGGTCACAATAGATGCACAGCAGAAACCACTACAACTAGCTGGGTTCGCCCAGATGGTGGCGGCCGTGAAGAAAGGCGACTAAACAATGAAAGACATACTCTACTTTAACATAAAGACAGGGCAACTAGGACTCAAACGATACCTGGGGTCAATAAAAGGTAAAGGCAACTGGCCTCAAGAATGGGGTAGTAACCATGCAATTATCCCCGTTGACCCTGTGACCTTCAAAGAGACACATAACACGGAGCATTGGCAACAAGTTAGCAGCGACTGGAAACAGCTATCGAAGAATGACCCTCGGGTTCAGTATGTAGCCTTATTCAAAATAGTATACGACGCCGATTGGTCCCATACTGGGTACAGTGACGGCGACGATATTGTAGTGGATGAGGCTTTCATCGAGAACGAGCACGACACCTTCGAGAGCATACGCAGGATCTTCGAATAACAAGCCAGAAAAAGAAGTGACGATCCCGCCCATTACTCGGCTAATGTAGCTGAGGGGCTAATATAGACATAAGGAGGAAACAAAAATAGTAAATGTCAAACCAAAAGAAAATCCGAAACTAGGGATTAAGATAGACACAAGTAAAGAAGGTTTAGCAATGGTTCTCAAAGACTACCAAGAGGTAGCGATGCAGTACCTGTGGAGCCTGGATAAAGGGGCAAGCAGCTGCGAAATCTGGGTAGCAACCAACAAGAACCTGAGGGACAAAACAATCAGTAGAGCATCTATCATCAACTTTCTCAACGCGATGGTAGACGAGGGTGTTCTCAACTACACGGAGATCACCGGGAAGGGAGGTCACAGAAGAATCTATTCACCTAAATACGATGCGAGTGGGTTCAAACAGTGGATCGCAGAGACCGTCCTGAAGAACCTATTAAGAGATTTCCCAGACGAGACCAAGAAAGTAATGATATCACTTACCCCGAATAAAAAGTCGGGGTATTATATCTGTGCGAACTGTGGTATGTCGATTGAACCTGGGCACAAACATACAAGGGCTGAGTGTAAGTTATACCGAGATGACCCGACCAGTCCAAAGATACGCCCGCCACACTATCATGATCCCTTTACCAGGATTCCAAGCATGGGGTAGAACAGTGGGAGGCACGCCCTCGGCTGTCTACAAACCCGAATAGGGGAAATGAAAGATGTTTACAGAAAAGAAGTTACTACAACTGTTTACCCGAGAGGACGTTGAACATGTTCATTGGGATACTAGAAGGATGTGGTGGTCGTCCACCACATCCGAGGAGCCTAAAATAGAAGAGATGTTCGACATATGGATGAAGTCGGTCGATTCAATAAAGACATTGAATCAGAGAGTGTCTGATATCACTATGGCAACCGGACTCGAGTTCAAGAAAACCCACATGGGCAATGATATAATCCTGAGATATGGCGACGAGGAGTTCAAAGTAAGGGTATGGATACCACTACGTCATGATGATCTCACAGAGATATTGTCAGGATTCTATAAATGTGAGATAGTTCGAACAACCTCCACATCGCCGGGAGCGCGAACGATATCATACACATGCCGAACAGATACGGATGAGAGCTGATGGGAACAGATATTTACCTTGAATGGGATGAGATGGGAGAAGGAAAGGGCGGGTATCTCAGGAGGAAAATAATATGCTTAGACAAATTTTCCCAGAAGAGTTTTGGGTGATATCTCTTGGTGAACCCGTTCCCATTCTACCACGAAAGATTACCCACATATCAAGAGGTTCACGATGCATGTTACGAGAGGGATAGCATTCACATCTCAGACATGTTCGAGAATATCGAAAAGGGAATCCATGAGATGTGGTTTAGCAAATGCAGAGAGCACAACATCTTCCAGTTATGGAATAAGGAATACATCGAAACCCTAGCCTCGGAGATTAAGAAACTCATAGGAGAGGATCTCGCAGTCGAGGTGGCGGCTGGCGACGGCATGCTCAGCCATTGGTTAAGAGAACATGGTATAAACATCATTGCATCAGATAACATGAGCTGGCATGAGAAGGGAGAGAGGCACGACAGGGATCAGCCAGTCAAAACTCAAAGCGAAGTCGAGAAACTAGACGGCGTAGCGGCAGTGAAGAAGTATAAGCCACGGTTAGTGATAGCGAGTTGGGTTGAATATACATCCACATTGGATATCGAGATTCTAGAGCAGAGTCCCGAGTTCTTCATTATCATAGGTGAGGGCAGGGGAGGATGCACAGGCTCAGAGGAACTATGGGAACGATTCGGCGAATTGGAATATAGGCTCGATTGGTTCAAGGATCTTGATGGATATAATATCTGCAGGACGGATTCAGCGATACCAGGTTTTAAAATGCAAAGACACAGCACAACCAGTTTATTCACTAGACTCAGTTCGAGGGGGAATGTGGTTGAGGAAGCGTAGGCGTCTCTACAGATACACGGTTGGCGTCCTTTCACATGATAGGCAGAACGAGGACACTCCTTGGGAATGGACGCTAGCAAAACTCAAACGGGTATTGAATGACAAGGGATTCAAGACCTCGATTCAAAGTGTCGGAATCCCTATCTTGTTGAATATCTTCCATGATGCCCATAGTGGCGGGTTTCGGAAGACTGAAAACTTCAACGACATCGTGGGGAAGAGCTTTAGTCAGACGGGTAAAATTGAGGTGTATGCGTATCCTGAAGATGAGGAGTTTATCAAGATTATCATCAGGGGATGTTATTGTATGCTTATCCCTGAGTTATCTGACAAACAGAAGGAGCTACTTCAAACAAATATCTAGGTGAAAATGTGAAACTCATGTTACTCAGTTCACGGCTGACCTGAAGAGAGGATGCAATAAGCCTCCGCCTGATGAATGCGAGCAGGTAAAAAAAATGAAAGAGAAAGAAGCTAGGAAAATATTGAAGGAGTTATTTGAGAGACATTGCGTGCCCTCGATTCCCATCATATTCCACCCGAACCCAATAACCACGAAAAAGGACATCTCTGCTAAACTAGAAGCGGCAGGGCTCAGCAATATGGCAGATATAGTAACGGTGAAGACCATCACAAGGGGAGTCTTCAAAACAAACATAATGACAAGTGAACGATCTATCGAGTTCTACGGACTACCCACAGAACACACGATTAGACATGAATTCAAACACTACCTAGACCATCTGGATGTTGCGTACGTCAACTATCAAAGACTTCGGCCTCCAGCTAAACACACAAAGAGGAATTAGAGGATGCAACAAGCCTCCACCTGGCTAAAACGCGAGCAGGTGAAAAATGAAAAATGAATCTACTACTGAGAAGACCCATAGAGATACTCAAGACATTCTTCGTCGACGACTACCGTATAGCAAACATCCGATACTTCGCTGAGGGTGTAGTAAAGACTGTAACAAACGGGTGGTTTGAAGTTGTGAAACACCCAGAGGGATGGACGACACGATTCGATTCCACCGTCGAGAGCCTTAACTTCGGCATCGAATGCTACAGGAAGAGGAAGCCGGACTACAAACTGAAGACGGCCTTCTATATCCCCGTCAAGAGAGACTACAGCGGCAACAAACAATGCGACCTCTACATCCCAATAGAGGCCTTCGAGTGGGAGTTAGTCCTCGATTACACGCTCTACCAATATGAGGACCGACAGAAAATGATCGACCTCCATGGCATCATCAAGAGAAAAGGTGATGATGGCCCAGAGATCGGAGTCGGCTTCCTGGTCTCCTCCGGCAGAGAAAAGATGATAAGCCGGCAAGAGACCCAGAACCAATTCTTTGACGAATACATTACCAACTTCAGGGATCCTCTGAAGGGCATCATCAGCAACTATGTCGTGGCCAGCCGCATGTACTCAACACGGAGAGAAGACCTCGAGAAACAGAAACAGCAGATCGAGGAGGAGTTGAAGAACCTCAAGCCCCTATCTTGGATCAGTGACCTCGTGGAACCGATAGCCAAAGAACTCATGAAGCAACCAGGTTTCGAGAACCGGAGATATGATATCCTGGGACCATTCGGTATCAGGGCATCCACGGCAATACATTTCTACAAGGAAGAAGCGGTAACCCATGAGGAGTTATTCAAGGACTGTCTGAGCATAACCTTCACTCCCCTGACCATCGAGTTAGGCGAGATGGGGATCGTAAACTACAGCATCAATACCAGGGAGTTCAGGCAGGGCACCATCGGCGAGATGAATGATTTCAACCACCCATCCATACCCATGAAACCTACGATACAGGAATTAGCCCAATTCATCCTAAACAAAAAATAGATTTGCATCATAACCTTTTCTCAGCTCACTACTGAGCACCTGATGAATGCGAGCAGGTGAAAAAATGAAAACGGAGAAAATAACATGAAGCTTATGTTATGCAAAACCGGAGACGAGAAACAACTAGACAGCCCCATGTATGCCGCCGAGCTGAAAGGGAATCTACATCGATTCAAGGCATAGACTCCCCAGTATAGCGGATGGCACACACATTAGATCGACGATGAAGGGTGGTGATGTTAGGATATTTGGGAGGCCTAAGAAGGATGGTGGTATACCTGAGTACACTGTCAGGCTTCCAGAGGTTGTTGACGGGCTCAGGCATATCTCAGCGAGTAGCTTCGAAGTAGTCGGTGAAGCTGTTGTCTTTGATGATAAAGGCAGAACCTGGTTTGAAGGAAGTCAGCGTAGATGCAGTACACAGAACCCTGAGAAGATACGGCTCTATAAAGCCCAATACCCCGCGGTCATGTTAACCTTCGACATCACGGAACTGGACGGGCGTGACCTCAAAAACCTACCATATCAAGAAAGAAAAGACATCCTCTTTAACCTCCTAGATAATGCACAAGAAGCCGTGAAACCTCTCCCCCATGTCATCGAGAACAAACGGGAGTTCTTCAACAAGCTTGTCGCACGAGGAGAAGAAGGGGTCATCCTGAAAAAACTTGGCAGTCCTTATCTAAGGACACGATCCAAGCACTGGTTAAAGGTGAAAAAATGGCAGACGGAGAGAGTTAAGGTTGTCGGCTTCACAGAAGGCATTGGAGCACGGGCGGGTTACTTCGGTAGCCTCGTCATCGCTAAGGTTGAAGATAATGGTAGCTTGGTGTACCGTGGCAAAGTAGGATCGGGGTTCAGTCATGCAGAGGTAAAGAAGCTAGCCCAGATGCTTAGGGATAACCAGACAGACGTACTCGGATTGGGAAAACCAATGATGCGGGTGAAGGCGCCAGACGACTATACGCCAGTGGATATCCCCCTTGAGTTGATAGTCAAGTTCTTCGAGGAAACTAAGAACAGAGTTATCAGGTTCCCGTCAATGATGAAGGATAAGCAAGGGAATAATATGATCTACTTCGATACTACTATCGAGGGTGTGGCTCAGAAACCACTGAAACAAAGCACCCTAAAGGGATTACTGGATAGCTTAGGATAACAGCTAATGGATAAAATGACTTGGCTTGAGGCTTTCTTCTATTCTCTACTCTATGCCTATGCCTCCTTTGGAGCTGGCTACTTCATAGCGAAACTATTTTTTTCTGACCGAAAGGCAGACACCTGATGAATGCGAGCAGGTGATAAAAATGGATGAACCAAATGAGATGGGAGAAGTCACGTGGAGTCTCGAGATCAGTGGTATTCCTTGGATCCACAGGTTGCGGATCGCATGGTGGGTGATTCGTCGAGGTGAGCTTGGGCTTGACAGTAATGCTTTCCCAGATTCTCATGTTGAGATGAATCCTCATTATAAACGTAAATTATGAGAAAGCCTAGACACTCCACGTAGAACAGCAAGAAGAAATAATCCAGTTCAATGTCTGGACACCTGACCCAAAAACAAATGAACAGGTGAAAAAATGGATGAAACAAAACATCCGATAAGCCTCACAGTTCTATGGCAAGACCAGAAGCTAACTGTTGAGGACATCATACCCAAAATCGTGGAGTACAGCCGTGATAGAAATATCCCGGTAAACCCAGAGGAAGCAGAACGCATAGCTCGGCAGATACATAGAGCGTACAAGAAGTACCATGATCCAACCCAGTATGTTGGAAGCTTCATGGTCGAGTTCGCTGGTGACAGCCTCAGACGAGTGATGTCAGCAGGAGATAACCTCAACCTACGAGTTCTTAATCTCTACCATTACTACTTCTATAACTGTGCACCAGGAGACTGGCGAGAGAAAATCAGATAACTGATCAGAAATGAGGATAATCATAGACGAAGAGTTGAGAGACTTTATCACGGAGGACTGGATTAGAACCGTGCTGGATGTGGTAGATCCTACTATGCTGATCGGGCTCACAGTTAAAATCATTGAGCCGAGTAAGGACGATAAGTATCAGGGGGGGTTCGATTCCTCTGGTTTTGATTGGGATGATGTGAAACTCGTGGAAGAACTCGCCAGGAGGACGAGGATGGGTAGCTACATTGGTGAAAAAACCGTTGAAGTGTACATGCGTAGTGGGGCATGGGTATATCACTCAGCAAGGAAAATCTTCGTCATGATTCTATATCACGAGATTTACCACGCAAATGATCCAAACGTGAATGAAGAATGGGCGCCGAGTCTTGTTGAGAGTCCTTATTGGGATCATCCCAGAGAAGTGAGAGCACGGGCATACGCGCATAAAACATATCATGGTCTCAAGAATAAGAGAAAAGTCATGATGGTTAAATGAGGGTGCAATGATTCCCTCCACCTGACCTTAAAATAAGAACAGGTGAAATGAAAAATGACTAAAATAAAACACGGAACAAAAATAAACACAAGTAAATACATCGACCCAGAAGTTGTATTACATCCAGTAATCAGCAAATGGAGAGACACCCTGACAATAGATCTTGGGCTCATGAACAGCTTGAAACAAGGGCAGATACACCCCATAATATTTAGGCTAAAGAACGAGAAACATGAACTCATAGCTGGTGCACGGCGATATTTCCATCAGAAACTACTTGGTGTATCATGGGAAGACATACCGAAGGAGATCAAAGAAGGCCTCTCCGATCGCGATGCCTTACTTATAGCAGCCTCAGAGAATGTTTTTCGCCAGGACTTCAACCCTTGGGAACAAGCCAGAATGATAAGTGACTTAATCATTGAGGGGGGAATGAAAATCAAAGAGGTATCTGAGTATCTGACCCTCAGTGAAGAGGTGGTGAGAAGTAGACGAGCTCTACTTGAGCTGCCAGAGAAACTGAGGAAAATCTTTGAGAAGCATGATATCCCAATCGGATATACCATATCAATGAAAAAACTGAAGAAGTGGCCTGAAGCACAAGAAGCACTACTTGAAAATATCATTGAGGGTATGGAGAGTAGCTATAGAGGAATCGATACCATCGAAAAAGCCAATGACTTCGTAGAAAAGATCAAGAAACGAATCAAAGACAATGAAGAGCTACTGAAGAAACACGGGGCGTGTCCCAAATGTAACTCATCAAAGATCTCCAAGACATACACCGATGAGAGATTGAAGTGTAACGACTGCGATCATGAGTGGCATGCAGAAACAAGAGAGCCATGGGAATACTACGAGGCAAAACAGAAGATGGAGAAAATGGGGTTCGATGTTGAAGAGGGTCCCGATAAGATAACCCTCACACCTAAGGATGTCGCAGAAATAGTAGCGGATGAAGTCAGGGTGAAGGAAGAAAAACAGATCGAAGATGGGTTGAAAGAGCCGGAGCTTCCCGAAAAGTTCAGGTGTAAAGCCACCCTGTTGATGCTCCTGGAGCCCATGATCGCTGGCGATAACATACAGAAACTAGAAATTCGCGATGAGAGGATCGTAATTCAGCTCATCGAGGGCATGGATCTACACTTCAACGGTCTGAGAAAGGACTACAAAGATGGGGAAAACAAAGCTCGCATCGAGACCGCTACCTGGAGTGGTCAAGACTCGGTGAAAAGAAACCACGACTATATCAACTCTCTACAGACGGCTTAATCCCACATCCTTATATCATTCTACACTACAGTCTATACTGCGGTGGAGGGGAATAGAAGCCTATCCGACTCGCCAGTCGCAGGCAGATCGTTAATCACGGTCGTTTCTCCCAAACTCTACTGCATCCTACTCAGGTTCAAATCCTGAAGGGCGGCCTAAAATGAGCACCCTAAGAGGGTTGTAGAATGAGTAAAGAAAAACACAGGAAAAAGGGAAACAATAACAACAATAACAACATCGGAGTTAACAAGGATTGGTTATTCTCCGTATTAGGGGAAGGCATTCCAAAACCGAAGAAATGGAAACCACAAGAAGTCAAAGCGATAAGACCAAAGAAAGCTGAATCAATGCTTCAAGGGTTCCTACAGGATATCTATGAAGGATTGGTTGAGGCAGGAAGTGCTAAACGGATTAATCTCCATGACAACAACGGTGTCCACGAGATCATCGGCTTGCCAACTGAAGACTACTTTGACAAATGGTATGAAAACAATGACATCGGAGAATATACTCAGAGGTTTAGGCTGTCGGAAACACTTAACGGCATCCTGAGCCATCTAGGGCTATCCTATACTTCAGGCTATGACGAAGAAGGGTTCCAAGAAATACTCAGTAAATTGACAGTGGTGGTTCTTGATGACCCGGGAGCGTTGAATGCGATCTCGGATGCCATCAACACACTATACCCTAGATTAATAACACCTCTACTGGACGTACCAGACGAAGACGAAATCAATGAACATGAGCGACAAGAATACGAGGCTAAACTCAGAACACTACGAGATACAGTAGAATCTAACATCGACCAATATGCAGACAAGATAGCAGAAATGAAATCAGCGGCTAAAACAGACTTCGAACAGATGGCAAACATCTTGAACCAGATAGTGATATTTGGGGAAGCTCTATGGGAACTCATATTATACGCAATAATGTCTCCCAGGGCACCGAGATTAATCATCAACAATCTCGATTACAGGTCCTGTCTACATACAATGATGGCGGGCGATATCAGTACAGCCAAATCTAAGATTTTGAAGATATGCAAACTGATCGCGCCGAAAATGATCATTGTGGATAACATGACAAGACCGGCACTTGAGGGTGTCTTCAAAATTGGTCAAGGCATACAGGAGGGTATCATAGACCAAGCACAGGATGGCGCCCTTATAGTAGAAGAGTTTGATACACGGTTCGCCAAGATGCCATTATTCAGACGGATCATGGATTGTGAGTATATCGAGACACACAAAGGCGGGGATCGGAAAGGCATACACGTCAACACTGTAATGCTCACAGCATGTAATCCAGAGGCAGATTTCTTCCAAGAAGAAACCTATTTCCGCACCCAACTAGGATACAAAGAAGGCATACTCAGTCGGTTCGACATATTAATCCCATTAACAGCTACCACATTAACCAATAAATTAATCGTAGACAAAATGAATCTATTCGGAGACGCGGTTGACAACATAGATCTCGATGACACTAAGAACAAACTGTCCTTGATAGCATCAGGGATGGATACCATAAAAAGTGTCAGCATCACAGAAACCCAACTTGAGATGCTCAGAGATGTATTCAAAGAAAAGAACACGATTGATGAAGCTAGACGATTACTCAAAAACCGGCCATTCGTATTACTCAGAGACTTGGAGATACTGGCAAGACTTGTTAACGTTATAGCATCTGTAAACTTTAACAGGCGTCAAATCGAGGATGGAATACTATACGTTGAAGATGAGGATGTCGAGAAAGCTATCATGTTATGGGAGAATCTACTGCATATGAGACTCCAGTTATATGGTGGTCGTAGTAGAATCCTGAAAACACCAGCCGATGAGATAGTAGCCTACATAGTCGCAAGACAAAGAGGGCTGGGAACAGACGGTGTTCCACTCGTCGAGATCTACCAACATATCGTACTCGATAAACGAATGATAAGTAAAGCCACATTCTATCGAGAAGTCAAGAAACTGAGAAACATAGGTACAATAATCCAGTTCGGAGAAAGAAACGCCAAAGTGCAAGTAATCATAAAATAACGGAGGAAAACCAAATGGTAAAGAAGAAGACATTCACGGATCAACAGTTAATCGACCTCCATGCAGAAGGTCTCATCGACCGAGAGGTAGCGGACAGACTCGGTGTGTCCCGAGGTGTGGTGAATTACCACTTAAGGAGGCTGGGGATCAGACGAATCTGGCGTAGCCTATTCACGGATCAACAGTTAATCGACCTCCATGCAGAAGGACTCATCGACCGAGAGATAGCGGACAGACTCGGTGTGTCCCGAAGTGTGGTGAATTACCACTTAAGGAGGCTGGGGATCAAACGAATCAGGCGTAGCCTATTCACGGATCAACAGTTAATCGACCTCCACGCAGAAGGTCTCAATGATAGGGAGATAGCGGACAGAGTCGATGTGACCCGAAGAGCGGTGGCTGGTCGTAGGAAGAAGCTGGGGATCAAACGAATCAGGCGTAGCCTATTCACGGATCAACAGTTAATCGACCTCCACGCTGAAGGTCTCAGTGATAGGGAGGTGGGCGAGAAACTTGGGGCTAGTCAAAGTTTAGCGAATGACCGCAGAAGGAAGCTAGGCTTAAAAAGCAACAGGTTTGTCAAATAAACTTAGTATCCATGAGGTGTCAAAGCCTCCCTCTGACCCTAAAACAAGAACAGAGGAAACAACAATGGAGATAAAATTAGGACAGAACTTTCCCATATTTAAGGACTTCATCAGTTTGCTAAAGATAGCTGGTGGGGAGCACCATATAGTTGCAGATGAGGAGGGGTTGAAGGTCATCAGTATGGACCCAGGCCATGTCCTCATGGTTGATGCTACCGTGAAAAAGGAACTCTTCGAGGGATACACCCTTAGTGAAGATCAAACCGAAAACGCGGTAACAGTCAATGTCAACGAATTGTTTAGGTTCTTAGATCGGATAGAGAAAGACGAAAAGGTGCACCTTAAGTACGACAAACCGAAAGCCAGGTTCATCATCAACAGCACACAAGCAGGATCTCGGACAAACTTCGAATTGCCAGTCATGGAAGACTTCGATGCAGAAGTACCACAACCCAAAATCATCTTCACAGCCATGATCAGAATGACAGTGAAAGCCATAGAGCATGCTTTGAAGAATGTAAACTTGGTTAGTGAGCACGCCGTGATTAACATCATTAAGGACCTCGTGGAGATTATCGGTGAAGGCGACATAGGTAGAGCTCGCAAGGAATGGGATCCAGATAGTGATGACATCCTAGACCTTAAGGTAGAAAAGCCCAGTAAAGCCACCTACACACTAGAATACCTAGTAAGCATCATTAACGCTTTTAAGCCGTTAACTGACAGTGTGAAGATCCATCTCAGCACAGACATGCCTATCAAAATTGAGGCAGAGTGCAAAAACCAAAACATCACAGCAATCTGTTACTTAGCACCCTGTATAGGAGTTTAAGAACATGGAGAAATCTGTGGAAGGGGTAGAAAATAATGGAGGAGTATGGCGAGTAAAATGATTCAACCCAACCTTGATCATCTTCACCTCCCGAAGAATTCGATGGTTTTATGGCTCCAAGAAAACGGATTCAGGACGCCTCTAAGGCTATACATAAAGGATAAGAAAGGGCTATATTACAGAGAGTTTCAACAGAGGACCATCATTAAAAACAAGAGGGTTGAGAGGACATGGGTATTAGAAAGAAACGTTGTCAGAAATGTGGAGCAACACGCGACTACTTGAAAGAGGGGAAGTGTTTATTGTGCGACAAAAAGTTAGATGGGAAACAAAGAAGAAGAAGCTCGGTGAATCGCTGAGAAAAATTGGAGTAAGGGGAATGGAAACATTTTATGAGGCTTATTGCCCAAGATGTGGCGTCTCCATGGAACTACGCCGTTTCCGTGAAACAGATTCCCTCGATGGGATGTTGTATGGGTTTACCGTTGATTGGTGGTGTCGTTCCTGTCGAGCACGGTTGAGGGATTTAAAGCCTGAGGAATAAAAGATGTTGGACGAGAAACAACTGAAACAGATAGTTGAACTGAACATCGAAATAGACGGGTATAAACATGATATGTCCGTGTTTGAGACACAGTTGTTAAGATTACAGGAAATTATCGATGCCGGTCCGATTTTATCTGAAGACGAAATATTACACACACTCCACGTATATCAGTATCGATCTCAACACTATCAAAGAAAACTCGTCAAGAGTGACAAAAACCGAATGGTGTGCTCCTATTGTGGAGGTATTAAGAAGAAGGCAACTATCTGGTATAATCTGGAGACCTGTGAGATGCTGGTTCTATGCTTCCATGGTTGCCAGCATTTCCCTGACCCCTTCAATGATACAGAGGCAGGTGTCGATGAGCAGAAACGGGCTTCATGGATTAGGATAGACCCATGGCAGGAGTATATTAAGAGACAGCCCCAGTTATCTAAAACTCATGATATGGTTATAGCTCAAATACCCCAGAAACAGTTGAAACTGAAATGATTGTTTTTAAATAGTATGGAATAGAGTGTATACTAGATTAGTTTTTTTTATGGAGATGAAGAACGATGAGTAAGAAGATAGGAAGTATGGTGATACACTACACTGATAGTAGTGAGTTGTCGTTTACGGCGGGGGCGTTGGGGACGAAGGCGTTCAGGCAGTTGAATGATTTGTTGGTGCGTATTACTGAGCTGACGGAGATAGCTGACAGAGAACAAGTCGAAGGAGAGGCTAGCGAGTAGATGGGTCTATTGTTTATTGTTGGTCTATTTTTGCTTCCATTAACAATCTATCGCTTAACTAGAAAGCCAGAGTTTCCCATGTCACCAAAACAGGAACAAGTTGAGCGAGAAGTTAAGGAGTGGCTAAAAAAGGAGACTGAGGAGCAATGAGTGAAACAAAAGCAATGAATTGTGAAATCTGCGGAAACCACCCAGCAGGCTGTGAGACTATCCTTCATGGGTATCACAGTAAACGGTATTTCTCAGTGAAGGAGAACATCTGTCACTGTGCGGAGATGGGGTTTTCAGTAACTGGGGTTTCATGAATAGTGAAGCGAACAGATTCCGATTGATGGGGCATAAAGTCGATGAGTCAAGTCTCGAAGCAGTGAAGAAGGAGTTCACATACACTAACGGGGAATTGGAGGACACATTAGGGTTACACCTAATCGGACTCAAAAAGGAGGCTGCGAGTTCCTAGAATTAACCATTTTTAATCACTTTATCCCATAAAAATAGGTTTGTTTTATATTCCACGTCTTTCTAAAGGTAACTAGAGACTATATGTCCAAAGGATTACCAGGGGAAGTAATGACGCAACAGGGTCTAGTCAGTGGATTCAAGTTTGCGTCAGAGCTTCAGGGGCAACAGACAATGGGTGAAACCTATACGCCCAAGCCACAGAGGCAGGAAGCCATACCTACGATAGAGTCTCTACGTGAAGCCCTTGAACGCTTCAAATATCAGGCAGACGCCACCAAACTAGACGACATCCATTTAGAGGGAGCCCGAGTGGCCTCTCTTTTCAGACGTGACAGCGATGAACAAACATTCATGGTCATGTACAAAAGGGAGTTCTATTTTCATTTCAGCCGGCACTTCAGGCATGTACCAGACACAGGGTATGGAGTACTCGCAAACCATAAACTAGTTCACTGGGCAGCCCTACGCGAACACAGAATAGCAGCAGTCTTCCCCGACGGGCGCTGCTACGCCATTGATGGACTGACGTTTCTCAAGTATTATGAGGAATACGGCACAGAGTGCCCCAACCTCCCAGGAGAAATAGCCACTCCACTCAGCATGTGGGTCCGAGTCTTTTAGCTACTGACATGGCACAGTGTTTGAAAGCATCCCCATGATGAGTGCGTTAAAGTTCAATGATCTAAAGTCCCCTATCCCTGATACACTTATAGGAGTTGTATGTGTATCAGGTTACAATGGGAAAAGGCCTCAGTAAACAACAAAACATAATCCTTGGACTCCTAAAGGAACGCGGAGAAAACGGGCTCTACGGAAGTTTTAAGGATTATGTGTGGATGGATACACGGGAAATCGTTATGGCTCTACGCCCAGATGTTGAAGCATATCTAGCAGAGGATAGGCGCTGGGGTAGATTCGCCAGAAGAAACGGAATGCGAATGCCACACGAGGAGTTTCATAAACTATACCTAGAACATGAGACGAAACTGAAGGTGATGCCAAACTACCACACAGCAAGAACAAGCATCACCAGAGCCCTCAGAGGCCTCGTTAAAAGAGGCTTAGTTATTCGACACCCCTGGCGGGGAATGTACCAAAAACAGGGCAGGTCAGCAGCATGGCTACTACCAGAATACATAACTACACGAACAGAAGCAAACCCAAAATATCTAGAGCTACTTCGCTTAGCATACGATCCAGAGTACAGAGAACAATACGAGCAAGCCCTACCCTAACCCCTTTTTTTTATCACTTAGATTAAATACACTGCATCATCAACCATTTAATTAACTTAACACATACAACTATTCTAATCATTTAACCCATTCATAATGATTCCCTCGGTTAAAAACAGGGACAAGTGTTATTTTTTATTATGTGTATAGTATGGTGAGCAACAATGACACACATACAAACAGCCGAAGATATTCTGAACCACGTATTCTCCATTACTAGACACAGAAAACCATCACGAAAAAGAACTCATCATTTCTACTACGGCCCACCTAAAGACTGGGCAGGTACCGCGTACAGATTCGCATACACGCCCTGGGAGACCCGGGACCCCGAGACTGGAAAAACGGGGTACTGGACACTCAAATACAGGTATTTGAAATCCGCTAAACGCTGGAAACTTGTCAAGAAGACTCGTTTCGGTAGAAGGAAAATAGCAAAGAAACGTGCCCTAGAGTGGTATGAGAAACATTACGGTCAGAAATATTGACCACTCCCCTAACCCCTCAAGAATAAGTTTGATATAGTATTGCGATACTTGGGATACTATTATGAGCGAGCTTCCAAGAGCCTTCAGTAAGATACAGAAACTCCGTCGAGTGGTGATTCCTAAACAGGTGATGGATAAACTTGGGTTGCGGGTAGGTGACCAAGTTATCATTGAGGACTATAATGGAAAAATTCTCATCTCCCCGGTTAATACAACTATCAGACCCATTAAGGAGAGGGTTTAGATGATGTCGGAAACAGACAAATCTGTAAAACTAAACACGTTTTTTTGTGAGTTTATGATACCACAAAAAAGATTGGAAGATATAGCCGTATGGGTTCATGAATTAACGGAGCTGGCCTTAATCTCGGTAATTCAGTCAATAGGCGAAGAGGGGCAGACAAAAATCTATGCAGTGATCGATGGAGGTCTTGGAGTAACAAGCATAGAACATATAATAACCTCATTGTGCTGTGACTCGTTAATTAATAGTGTTCATCATAATCCAGAAGATTTTTGGAGATTAATTAAATCGGGTATTTTCCCGGATAGCAGAACTATTAAACCTATTGCGGAGAGGCTGTAATTGTCAAAGAAACTGATGGTGTTAAAATGGTAAAGTTAGATAATCTATGGGACTCCGTGAGGGGTCTTAACGGTGTTAACGGTTACTCCAAACGGCTTAGAAGCAGAGTGCGAAACGGAAAAACCGTTGAGGAAGAAACATTCAGGGTCTACGTGTCACGGAAGATACCAGTCAACCAGATACAGTCAAGCCAGATAATCCCCACGGAGATCGAGGGAATACCCACAGATGTATGGAGTATCGGGGAAATGGTTATCCCTCCCCTCATGGCGAATCCACTTGAATACACCCAACGAGAAAGACCCCTTTGCGCTGGAATCGGCATTGGGAATGAAGCCATTACAGTCGGGTCGTTGGGGTGGTTCTTCGAGAAGGACGGGGAGATAGGTATCGGATCAAACGCCCATGTACTCTCAGAGAACCCTCTTGCCAACGGCAGCCTTGAGAAAGACATACTTCAACCAGGCTCCCATGACGGAGGAAAAGCACCAGAGGATATAATTGCAAAATATAGGTGGCATCAACAGTTATACGGAGGAGGTAGTACATGTCCCGTGGCGCAGCTCTTTGCAGGTGTTGGTAACGCACTCTCCCTTCTCGCTATGAGGCGTACCAGACTCAAACTAGTCACAGAGGGATTAAACAAGATTGATTTCGCGGTAACAGAGGAACCCTATGTTGATTATGAGATCAAAATACATGGTGCCGAAGAATGGAGTGGCTTCGTGGGTCTCGGCTTCGCTGGATCAGGACAGGCAAGCTTCATGTGTAAAGCCAAAAACATCCTAGAGACAGGGTGGAAGCCCATAGACGTTGACATAGAGACCGTGATAGAAGGCGACAAGGTTCACAAAGTCGGACGCACATCGGAATACACCAAAGGCACGGTACTAGATGCTGACGCCCACGGTGTTGTTAACTACGGTGGCTATAACTACATTGAGCTTGATGACTTGATTATGACTGGGGCTATGCTTCAGGGTGGAGATAGCGGGTCAAGTGTATGGAAAACGGTGGTCTAACCCAGACTGAGGTGGCGGGAATGTGGTATGCAGAATCAGTATTTTATTAGTAACAGCGAAACCGACTGTAATCCCGGTGAGAGTGGTTGAAGGTACTGAGCCGCCGGATATTGCTCCTACCCTGGCAAGGGCTCCGATAATCTCCGCGGGTGGACTCACCATCATGCGACACGTCGTTACTATCGTAATCCAGTCATCCATAACTGCATCTTCTAACCCCCAGCCATGGCACACGCCGTCTTCGTCATCATCTATCGCGTAAACTTTACCATCAGTTGCCAGATAAAGACTTTCACCCATCGACAACACTTCACCGGCTTGCGCCTTGAAGCTATGCCGCGGATCATACATAATGATTCCTTCACAAACTACAGGAGAAGGAGAAGCAGGCGGGACTTGCCCCACATCAAAGATACGCGAATCGAAAATAGCCGGATTGAATAAAGCCATCGAGTCCCCTTCTCCAATTAAGGTGGGAAGACTAAATAAATTATGTGAAATGACATATACAAAAGTATTTAATGGGTTATGCAAGCCAGTATGTTGAAAGAAGGTAATGGAAGAATATGCCCACAATAACTTTTAGTCCAGCTAAGATAGCCACGAATACGACCAGTATAGTCTCGAACCTAAGCATAGCTTCGGACGCGGAGTCAGACGCAGCGGTCGCCGCCACAGCGGCTGCAAACGCTAGTTCCATAGCAGTGGATGCAGAGTCAGACGCCGCTATTGCAGACGGCAAAGCGGTTGGTGCAGAGTCAGACGCAGCGGTCGCCGCCGCAGCGGCTGCAAACGCTAGTTCCATAGCAGTGGATGCAGAGTCAGACGCCGCTATTGCAGACGGCAAAGCGGTTGGTGCAGAGTCAGACGCCGCAGTCGCGGACGGCAAAGCGGTTAATGCAGAATCAGATGCAGCCGTTGCAGACTCCAAAGCCGTGGTGGCCAGTGATGCAGCTTTAGACGCAGAGTCAGACGCCGCAGTCGCGGACGGCAAAGCGGTTAATGCACAGTCAGATGCTACAAGCATAGCAGGAGATGACAAATTCGCCAAGAGCATCTACACGGATCCGGCCACGGACAGCTTTGCGGTAATGACAATACAAGTAACTGCAACATCGGAAATCGATATAAGTCATAGCTCGATTGCTGAGTAGAAGCAAACATGGCCATCTCAAACGAAGCGTGGCAAGCCGCCCAGAATGCAGAATTCAAGTTCTGGTTAAGTAGGGGAACCCTTGGACTAAAGAAGGAAGGGGAGAAGATGCTCAAACACTTCTTCGAGGCTCCCCAGACTTACAAAGGAACTGTCGTGGAGATAGGGCCGGGCCCGCTAGGCTACACTTCCATAATCTCTGCTGACAAAAAGATAGCAATCGAGCCTCTAACAGAACGACTCGAAGAACTCTTTGCTTTACCTGAAGATGTCGAATATCTAAAAGGAAAGGGAGAAGAAATTCCCCTTCCAAATAGCTGCGCAGATGTCGTATTCTGTAGTAACGTTCTGTCACATGTTCAATGGCCTGAGAAGGTCCTACAGGAGATAAAAAGAATACTGGTACCAAGCGGGGTCATGTATTTCAGCACATACTTCGACGCACAAAGCACTCTTCACCCCTTCAACTTCACAAGAACCGAAGCAAAAAAGCTTCTGGAAAAATACTTTAGTATAGAACGAGTAATCGATAAATGGCACAAGTGGGGAGCGGTATGTCTAAAAACACACCCATAGTAGAACCTGAGAATAAGAAGAACTTGAAAATAGCTCACTTCTGTCAGTTTGCTCCTAAGGCTTCTGGGATGTACATCTGCACAAAAGAGCAGATCAAATATGAACGCCGAGCGGGTCTAGAATCCGAGATGATTGAGCCCTCCAACGAGGTTCCTCCAGCTTGGATGGAGGATGGATGGCTCAAACCTAATACTTGGAACTGGGCTGCCGGAGCAGATGTCTGGGTCCTACATCGAAGCATACCTGCAAAACTCAACGCAGTCAAGAAAAATAAGGGAACGGTGTTTATACTTCACGGTTCAGCCGAGGTGATGCTTCTCAATGAACACGTTTCACACGGAAACAACAAAGCGTTCAACATGAGTATAAGCAATCTGTGGGACTTCGACAAAACCGTAGCACTATGCCCACACGACTACGAGATCATGCGACTCTATGATGAAAGAGAAAAACTTGTCCATATTCAGGACGCCATCGACCTTGAGGAGTACACCCCCGAGGGACCCAGATGGGAATACGAGAAACATCCTGCAATAGTCTCAACAGACACCATAAGAACCACGAAGCTTCCAGCCCACCTCCTCTGGTCTATGCCCAAGATCGTCGAGAAAATCCCCAACGCTCGTCTTAACCTATTCTCGTTCCCGAGGCTCGCAGCTCCAACATGGAGGAACCTGCTTGTCAGATGCAAGGGTCAAGACATCTCAAGATTCACCGAAACCATAGTGATGGACGGCATCTCCGATCTGCGACCTTTCATCAGAGGAGGAGATATAGGCTTTATCAATGAAATTCACGGCAGAGCCGGTCGAACCGTTCCCGAAAAGATGGCCATGGGACTTCCCGTGATCTCCTATAGGGGAGACTATACGAAATATCACGCTGTAGCTTGGGATCTTGATTCTATTGCTGAAACAGTCGAAAGGCTGTGGAACGACATACAGACCCACGGTGACCGCATCCACAAGGAATGCATCAAGTATGCTCAGGAACACTTCAGTATGGAGAAAGCTACCGAAGAATACATCAAAATTTACGAAGAGGTAAGAAAATAGAACCTTTTGTTATTCCTCGTATTCGACCCCAATTTCCTCGGTATCTGGATCCCACCAGAAATTAAGAATCCTCTTCTTCCCAGCCGGGGGCTGAGTTCGAACAACCGAGTAGAAAACCGGCTGCCACGAAGTATCAAAATAATAAAAATCCCGAGTGTCAACCGCCATGTAGAGGTTACCCTCCTCAGCTTCGACATCGTCCTTGGCAGCATCAAGACCGAGGAAGACCCTGGCGCTCCCCAAATCGATGATGTGTCCCTCGTTCCACTCCTCCCTGCCGATAACATAGGAAAGATCTGCCTCCTCCTTCCCCGTAACCTGACGGCTATGCTTTATCACAGGAGACAAAGAAACTACTCCCTACCAGCCATCCTTTTACCCCACCATTCCTGGAACCCGGACAAACTTTCAGGACCATAAGTCTCGGTCATATAATCAACCATCGCCTTAACCTGGTCATTGGCCTTGGCGGTAACTTCAGGTGCACTCGCTGTTGGAGTGTACCTCTGTAGGATAGTTTTATCGATGGATGTCAACTCAGAGTATAATCCTTTAATCTGCGTATATGAGGCATCGTTATTCTTTGCCTCCTGAATGGTTTTCTGGATATCTGCATGAGTCAACCTTAAACTGATAAGGGCTTCGTCACGTATCTGCTGCATACTACGTGGTTGTGCATTTAGTTGAGCCCGGATCTTCTTCAAGTCCTCATAAACAGTCGATGGATTAATATCAATCAGCTCTGCAATTTCCGCTATTGTGTGCCCTCGAAGCCAGCTAAAGTAAACATATTCCCTTCGAGCTTCTCTCTTTATGTCTAGGTTTTTTAGGTAAAGCGGTCGCTCCACTACCTCTGTTTCAGTAATAGGCTCCTCTATTGGTTCATCCATTTCGTAAATCATTTGACTTAAAAGATTAAAAACCTACGTTTCCTTAAGAAAACATAATAATGGGGTCTATACAATAGTATACACTATGGAGAAGATAGCTAAAGAGGATCGCAAGATCACCAGTGATAAATTCACAATCACCGTCCCTAAGGATTGGAGAGATAGTCACGGCCTCAAGCCAGGAAACTCATTGACTCCATTTTACCAAGACCATAGCCCACTTGTTCTTATTCCAAAAGGCATGGAACTTGACGACCTCGAAATTCAGCTCATTACTTTGATCACTTCATACAAAAACATGAAGGGGTTCAAGAAATTGACAGAAGATTTGCAGAAGTTAATGGATCAGATCGAGGAAATTTAATGCCGGATTACGTCTACATCGGGCGTAAGCCCGTGATGGCTTATGTTATGGCGTGTATTACGTGTCTCAACTTTGATAATGATGTCATTATAGCAGCCCGAGGAAGGCTGATTAGCACGGCTGTTGACGTCACGGAAGCGTTAAAAACATTTATTTCTTTTTACACACATATAGAGATAGGGACTGAGAAGATACAAGGGAGTGAGGGGGAGATTAGAAATATCAGCACAATTAAAATTAGAGTCGCCAAACAGGGATGATGGCCTCACGGTCTGTAAACATTGTAATCATTTAGTTCCTAATACCATGATGTGTATCTCGTGTGGTAAGCCAATCCTCTATAAACCACCTAAAGGAGAGCTTTTTTATTCTAACTCCCCTAGTATAGAATAGGTTCCATACCCAAGGGGGATAGGAAATGGGGATAGGAGTAAAAAATGAGTGATAAGGGTTTAGAAGAAAGGGTAGAGCAACTAGAAAAGGATGTACAAGACATCACCTTTGCTTTGAGTGAACTGCTCATATGGAAAAGAAACCAAGCCACAAAAAGTCTACCAAAAACACATCATCCTGAAGGCTGAGGGCAGTATTTAAAAACCCGGTTCCTTCATTATATACTGCATTCCATACCCAAGGGGATAGGAAAAATGGAAATAGGGAAAAAAAATATAGAATGGGCTAAAACTACCATAAACCCCATAACCGGGTGTATGGGCCCAAATGGAAAACGGTGTGAGTATTGTTATGCCGAGAGGATCGCACATAGATTCAAAGATGTGCTTGGATATCCGAGTCCGGATCCTTTCGTGCCAGCTTTCCACCCGCATAGATTAGAACGGATCGAGAGGAGGAAGAAGCCGACCATCTATTTTTTTGGTTCAATGTGTGATTGGTTGGATGATGGGGTGAAAGATGAATGGCGGTGGCGATGCCTTGAAGTCATGGAGAATAATCCACAACATACATTCATCACATTGACCAAACAGTACAAGAATCTCTGGAAGATAGAACATGGTTCACCAGTCGAAGTCATACCAGATAATGTCTGGGTCGGTATCAGTGTGACTGCGAAGGACCGAGTGTGGGGTATTGATGAGTTAAGGAAAATTCAGGCTCCAGTACGTTTTGTCAGTTTTGAACCATTGAAGGAGGACCTCGCTAATCTCGTGGATTTGTCAGGAATTGACTGGATCATCATTGGGGCTCAATCAAGACAAAATGGAATCGCACATCTGCCTTCAGTTCCAGCTTTCAGACCTGATAAAGTATGGGTTCAGAAACTTGTCTATAAGGCTATGACGGTGCCAGACACGATTCCTGTTAGTGTACCATATACAAAGGTCTTCTTGAAACCAAATCTCGGAGATTATGTTGGAGATGGTTGGTTCGATAAGAAGATAGAGCAGATGCCAGAGCCTAGAAATGTGGAGGCGTTCTTTTAATGCCACCAAAATTAGTGAGAGTCACTTTTGACCACGAAAACTCGAAATCCTTCATAGTGGAGTACGGTGCACTTTCAATACTTTCCCCTGAAGACCGCGACGAAATGATTCTATTACAGCAAGACCTCTTAGAATTCAAAGACTTCGCGTCTGCTGAGACACTCGACGATGCCCGAAGGCACGAACTTATGGATAAGAAGAAGCGTCTTAAGGTGCTCAATGAAATTAATGACGGTAACGAGATCCTATGGTCATCTGACACATTTACCAACAGCGTTCTACTTATACTCAGACCTGATTATACACCGATCTATGTCGAGAATCTTCCCAATGAGTTGTTCGATAAATTGTTACTGGAAAGCCAGTTCACGATGAACGTCACACCAGTAGCAGCACCAGCAGAACCAGTTCAATATGCTCCGCTTCAATACGAGTATGAGCCAGTAGCAGCAGCACCACCACCTCAAAATGTATCTCAAAGTGATCCTCAACTTGAACGCGTAAAGAGAATAATAACTAGTATCAAGGACAACCCAGCGATGTCGGCAAACAAAGATCAACCATGGCTTGCTACAAAAACAGGTGGCAGTTACAATGGACTCATATATGTATCAAGGATTCATCCAGGTCCAGGACAATCAAGCCTAGATGGGGTTATTTACGCATGGCCAGTTAAGTATCTGAAAACTGATTGGGAGCCAGTTAACCAGGCCTTAAAAGATGCTTTAGGAGATAACGTGGACTGGGTTCGTACAGAACCGGGAAAATGGAGCCACTGGGTGATTACTTAATGACTAAGATACTTTTAGGTTACGAAATAGGCACCGGTAACGAAGTCCACATGGAGAACCACCACACAGTAGTAACAGGCATGACTCAATTGAGTGGAAAAACTACCACTCTGGAAGCTCTTGTGCATCGGGGGAAAGTCAAAGCCATAGCGTTTCTCACAAAGCGCGGTGAGGGTGGGTTCAGAGGACAGCGGGAAATACCAGCTTATTTCAAGGAACAACGGAAAGGCAGGCTCATAGACTGGCAGTATGTTGAAGCGATTCTCGAAGCCACCATGGGGGAGCGTATGAAGTTCGAGAGAAGCTGGATTATCAAGGTCTGTAAGGGAGCAGGGAGTCTCGAAGAGGTTTACCAGAACATCATAACGGAACAGAAAACTGCGCGTGGTTTGCATGAGAGCATCTACACGAATCTTGGGGCCTATTTCGAGATTATATTACCTGAGATCTCTAAATATCAGTTCGCTGACAAAATCAAGCTCAGTAAAGGCTTCAATGTGATGAACCTTATCGGGGTTTCAGATGAGATGCAGCAGCTGATCATTGAAAGCACCCTCAGTTATGTGCTGCAGAAGGAGAGGGATACGGTTGTAATCATACCTGAGGCGCACAAGTTTGTCCCTCAGGGCAAGAAAACACCGGTCAAAGCTACAGCCCTACGACTAATCCGGGAAGGCGCGGCGATCAATAACTATCTCTGGATAGACACCCAGGAGACCACCAGTGTTGACAAGGCGGTACTGAAGCAGTGTAGCAACTGGATTATGGGGTACCAGCAGGAGCGTAACGAGGTGGCCAACGTCAGGGAAAACATTGGTAGACGCAAGATCAAAGAAGAGGACATAATGACCCTGAAGATAGGTCACTTCATCGCGTCACTGCAGCAGGAGATCCACCACGTCTATGTGCTACCAGCGAGTCTTGAAAAGAACATCGGTAAGTTGGTAGCCATGGGGGAGATGACTGTCCGGGAAGTCAAAGACGGCTTAGCTATGCGTGATAAAGAGACCATCAGGTTAACTCCGAAGCAGAACGTGTCCTTGGAAACCAAGGAAATAAGGAGTGGGTTCACAAAAGACCAAGAGAAAGTCGAGGACTATCTTCGATCTGAGAAAGAGCGTGATCTAACGAGGAAGCTGGAGACCCTGCAAGAAGAGTTCGGTGAATACAAAGAGAGCACGGAAAACCAGGAACGAGTCTACAGGGAAAGCATCGACGGGTTACAAGAACAGGACAAAAAACTAACAGGTGAACTTAGCAAATCCACTCTGAGAGCGGATCTATTAATGGAGAAGTTGGTGAGGTATGAGGTATTTGAAGATGCGTTAAGCACATTCCTCAAACCACTGATACCTGAATCCTCTGTGAAGGTGGACGAGAAAACCCTAGAGCGACTCATCGACAAAAAGATCAATGCATTACTCGCGAAGAGACGGCGGAAGATAGAGCCGGAAGGAGAGACAGGAATGCCGTGGGTAGATATGTGGTTACCTAAATTGAAGAAACCTGTAGAGAGGAAAATAGTCAGACTTCTTGCAGAAAAACTCGGGGTGTCATTAACCAAGGACCAGATAGCGTTAGCAACGGGGTACACGGTTACTGGTGGAACCTTCAACGGAGCCATGTCTACATTGAAAAATAAGTACAAGTTGATCAAACAGGATGGTGACAAGTACAGCATAATGGAGTCCCCGCCATGACTCATACAATCAAGGAGATTGACTTCGATATTAAACGGGAAGTAGGTAAACGAGATCAGCATATGGGGCTTGGCACCCCAGCCAGTATGATGCTGGCGCTCGATCATCAAAACAATATCGACGCTTTGCTCGAAGAAAAGAAAGCAGTGGGGCTGTGATATGATCGCAGTAATTGAGCTAAAGGAGGAACTCTACGTGGTCACTATTGTTGGGGATTACCGCCCCGAGGTGAGGACGTATTATACACAGAATTCCTTCATGAATTTGCTGCGTGGTCGGAAACATTATCGAGCCCGCCTTGACCTGATAGTTCTCAAAGACGTGGAGCTCGAGGAGGAAGTGAGGACTGAGATCTCCGCATGTCTAGTTCCTAACGGGAGGTTTTTGACGATCGGTAGCAAATTCCCGGCACTTAGAGAAAAGATACGAGTCCTCGCGGATGAACATTATGAGAACATACCCTGTCCAGAGGAAGGGGAGGCTGTAAAGTGGTATGAGGCAGGGGTTATCGCTTACATAAGTAAGTTCCATGATAAAATCTTAGAGGTGTTGGATAAATGAGGGGATCCCCAGCTATTTTGAAGAAGCTCTATATGGTCACCAAAGACCAGGCAACCTTCTCGTTAAATGACATGAGGAAACACGACATCCATAGGGAGTTTGAGAAGAAGAATCAGATAGGCAGCTTCTTCAGGTGGTTGAGCGGCGCCGGATATACAAAGACGGTTGGTCATACGAGGGTTGAACATGAGGCAGGGAATAAGCGGTGGATCTGGAACTGGCGGTGGACGGAGAAAGCGCATGAAGAGTTCGGTGGTAAGGCAGCGAGGGGACAGACGAGGTTATTCTAATGAATGAAAAATTAAACATCCACGAGCTTGAACGAATCGAAGAACCAGTTATTAGAGTCTATCATGCACGACTAGGGATTGTAACCTCATCGCAATGGAGGAGAGAGTGCCCCTTCTGTGATCGTGGCATACTCCTGGTTGGCAGAGACAAGCATTCATTCGAGCTGCAAGAATACGATAACTGCCTCTTCTGTGGTCAACGAGTCAGATACATGGACATAGAACAAATGAGGAAAAAGGATGGGCAAAATGAGTGAGCCTATTACAGTGGGGCAAACAATGAAAGCTCTTATCGAATACATGAGTTCGGCTTGTACCCAATGCTTCACTTTACATGGAAAATGTGAGCCCTCGATCAAGAAGCCGTGTCCAGAATCCACTAATAAGCAAAAAGTTGGGTCGCGACCCAGCCTGAAACGATTGACCCGCGGGTCAATCCAAAGGAGGTGTAGCCTTCCATGTCTTAAATTCCCTGAAAAATGTCCTACAGCCGACTCATGTGCCGCCATTATCGCTGCTGGTGAATGTCCTTTCAAGAACAGGAAAACACCAAATAAATGCTGTGTGACTGAGGGTGTAGATCCACTGAGGGTTAGGATAGATTACCGTAAAGAGGTTGAAGATATGAAGGCGAGAAAATGAAGACGTTTAATTTAACTGAAAGCGTGAAACTTGAGGCTAGAAATATAGCTACTGCAGTAAATTACAATAGTAATGTAGAAAGAAAGTTTCATAGAAACTATACCCCTCTCAACGTGAATTGGCAAGGAGCCATAGCAGAAGTCCAATTAGCGAAACTTTTCCCTGAGTTAAAGTCAGATATCGTATATAACTCAGACATGAGAGAAAGTAGTTTCATCTATGAGGGAAAAGAAATAGAAGTACAGTGTAACATATTCTACCGAATGTATCCGTTCTTTTTCATTAATAAAGAAAGATTCGATAAGAAAAAAGAATCTGCACGATTCCTGATCGCTTGTGGTATTAACGCTGAGCCAGAGAAAGCCGCCTTTTTCTACCTATTTGGATACCTGGAATCAAAGAAAATCATTGAGTATCCCGTAAACTCCAAGTATGATGTATACTCAGTTCCAATTAAGGATTTTGAGAATTTAGATATCTTGATGAGGCCGTTTAGTTTAACTAACTACATGAGGAAATGACAAAAATGTTTGATAAAATAGACCTGGATGAAAAGGAAGTACCTTTTAACCCGCTTCTCAACGAGACAGTCGTTGAATTCCTATCCCGACAAGCAGTCAAAGGAGAACGAGACCCTGACATTCTATATGAGTGCAGGCGCTGTGCTGACTGCTGTAGATGGAATTACTATAAACTAGACACACCGCAGAGTCTAATCGACCAGCTCTACATGATCGGCCCCAAATACCCACATGGATACTGGACGTTAATCGAAGATACCCTCCATCTTTACATGCCGACATGGACTCCGAAAGAGGGAGAAGCAAAACTCTTCCATTTCGACGGGAAGATTCCGCAGAAACACGTCGAGTTCTGCTGGAGGTCTGGCAGAACACATGGATATTGGGTTCTCAACGATGAACAAAAGATCGTTGTATACTGCCCTGTAACCTGCCAGAATCTAACAGAAAACAACATGTGCAGTATCTACCGTGAAAGACCGCAAGTATGCAGGGATTACTTATGTGGTCGATATCCTGTAGAGGAGAAAAAAGATGGGTGATAAAGAGAGACAATACTATAGGCAAAAATACAAGACTCTCGCGGATATCCCTGATCTTGGCCCAGCAACCATCACGAAATTACATGATCTTGGAATCAAGACAGTTGAAAGTCTAGGTTCTGCCCATGAGAGTGAATTAATCACAACAGGAATCGGTGACGAGCTGGCAAATAAACTCATCACAAGTGCTAGAAGGGCTTTTGCCATCGAATTCGTTACAGGAAATGAACTCGTTGAATTACGGGCAAACAGAAAGAAAATCACCACCGGGTGCACAGGATTAGATAAGTTACTAACTGTAGAAGGGGAAGAGCGCGGCGGTTTGGAAACAGAGTCCATCACTGAGTTTTACGGCGAATTTGGGGCAGGAAAATCGCAACTATGCCATCAATTAGCAGTCTCATGTCAGCTACCAGAAGAAAAAGGGGGTGTCAGTGGGGCTTGTCTCTATATTGATACAGAGCAGGTTTTCAGACCAGGAAGGGTGCTCACGATAGCTAAGAGGCTTGGAGTTGAGGATCCGTTAAGCGGGATAGTTTACGCTGAAGCCTATACAAGTGCACATCAGATGGTGCTTCTTGAGGCATCTGATCAGATAATAAAAGAGAATAACGTAAAATTAGTTATCATTGATAGCCTTACAAGTCATTTCCGAAGCGAGTACCTAGGCAGAGAAATGTTAGCTCCACGTCAACAACAAATCAGTAAACATCTTCATAAACTTATCAGGTTAGCTAGAGCCTTTAACCTAGCAGCCGTCATTACGAACCAAGTTACTGCGGTACCGGATGCATATTCAGGACGGGATCCTTTACCAATAGGAGGGAACATCGTAGGTCATCTAGCCCATAGCAGAATATATTTGAGGAAAGGCAGGGATAATCTCAGGATCGCCAAAATAATTGCGAGTCCGTTCCTTCCGATAAGTGAAGCACCTATAAGGATCACGGATGGGGGTATTGTAAGCGACGAGGATATCGTCGAGGACGAAAATGATATAGAGGAATAATCCCTTATTTTTTTATGGATTGGGTAATCTTTTTTCTGTTTTGGATTATAGTGTCAACGGTGTTCGCTATAATATGGAGAATGGAGCATCGAGGAGCGCTTAGAAACAATAAAAAGAAATAGCAATAGTCACCAGTTCATATTTGGTATAACATGACCGTCGAAACAATCTCAACAGCCGTACTAGCCTCCATAGGCTACGCAGTGTTATTCTATATAAAATCAGAGCTTCCAGACCTAGGTAGTTTTCCACTTGAGCAAATGCTTTCAGAATTAATTAAGCGATTCAACGTTGGTAAATTCGTCTCAACTATAATAATCGGTGGCGTTGTGGGAGTCCTAATTTCGTTGAGGGGGGGCACTGTACTTCAGGAAACATTTGAAGTGCAGTTTTCGATCTACGCAGTGTACATAATCACGGTTGAAAACATCCTTAAAACCATATGGAGACTAATCAAAAACCGGTAGCTCTCCTTTTAGTCTCTTTTTTTCAGACACTTCATTTAAAACCAGTTAGACTCCAGTATACACTGGCGAGTCGGATATTGATTAGAATCTGCGGAATTCACGATGGGCATAACTCTTCTGCATGTTTGTTGGAGGATGGGAAACTTACATGGGCAATCCAAGAGGAGCGCATGTGTAACAAAAAGAATGAGCCGGGCATTCCATATAGGGCGATTAGTCACATTGGGAAACAGGTTGAAGGCTTTGATATGGTTGTCCTAGCCACTAACTTTATTCATGCGGCAGACTGGTACCGGGCTCAGTCACATTGGGAGCGAGGAAAGAAAGACTGGTATATTAACAAAATTACATGGCCATTTAAGAAAAGGTTCAGCTCATACTTCGTGCACAGGTTGAGGGATAGAAAGAGGGAGTTGGGGAAATATTTAGCCACGATAGGTTTTCCTGGCTGGGATGAAAATAACATCAAAAGTGTAGAGCATCATACAGCTCACGCAGCTTCTGCTTACTATGGTAGCCATTATCTACCTGATGATGAGGTTATGATCTTCACTGCTGATGGCAGTGGTGACGGGTTAAGTGCGACTGTTTCAAAGGCATATAATGGGGAAATGAGTAGGATCATTAGCTCCAGTAGAGATGAGTCCATCGGGGAAATTTATAGCTTAACTACGCATTACCTAGGGTTCAGACCATGGGAACATGAGTACAAACTCATGGGGATGGCGCCATACTCACGGGTAGATGAGGATATTCTGCGAGGGTTAAATAAGCTAGTGTGTGCTAGGAAAGGAAAATTCTATGCTACACAGTCAGCAGACTTTGCATACGACTATATTAAGAAACTCTACTATCGTAAAAGATTCGATGTCATTTGTGCCACGATCCAGTTCTGGTTTGAAAAGATGATGAAAAATTGGATGGTTTCAGCCTTCGATGAATTCCTCAAACCCTCGGAAGTACCGGTCAAGATAGCTTGTGCTGGGGGTGATTTCATGAATGTCAAAGCTAACTGGCACATTGCGTCACTACCTGAGGTGGAAGATATTTTCATAACCCCAAGTGCAGGGGATGAATCCACAAGCATTGGGGCAGCCATGCAAGTCTATGCTGATTATTGCATAGAACACGGGTTGAACCCACTAAAAGAAATCACCCCATTTGGCCCCCTCTACCTAGGACCTCATGCAGATCCAAATCTAATCGAGGATGCCTTGAAGAACCAGGAAACGCCCAACTGGCAGGTTCATAAAGAGAACAATGTAGAGAAGTTCGTAGCTCAATTGCTTGATGAAAACAAGATTGTTGCCCGTTGCTCAGGTCGCTGTGAGTTCGGAGCACGCGCATTAGGAAACCGCACCATCATGGCTAACGCTCAGGATGCTGACAATATCACAGAACTAAATGCACGTATCAAACACAGGGATTTCTGGATGCCTTTTACGCCATCAATCCTGCATGAGGAAAGAAAACGGCTGGTGGATAACCCCAAGGATATCAGGGCGGCGTACATGATTATGGCTTTTCCAAGTCTACCTGATGGACAGCGAGAGCTCAAAGCAGCTATGCATCCTTATGATCTGACAATCAGGCCACAGCAAGTTCAAAGAGAGTGGAATCCTAGTTACTGGGAAATACTGAACCAATGGCGTAAAACTACTGGTTGTGGTGGCTTCCTGAATACTAGCTTTAATTTGCATGGGTTCCCAATAGTTAAGGACTCTGTGGTGGCATTGGATACGATGAAGAGATCGGGGCTAGAGTATCTCGTTGTAGACGATTACGTGGTCACTAAAGTCTCAGATTAAGGGGGTATCCATTCAATGTATTCGGCGGATATAGAATCCCCCTCACCAGTGAAAACTAGTTTTATCTTTGGGTTGAAAGATATGCTCCCGAATAGCGCGTCTCGTCCAACTCTAACAAAGTTAAGAGTTCCTAATTTATAGGAAGCGTCCCCTTTCTTCATCCTAACTTCGAGTTGCTGTAATTTCAACTGCTCTGCAATTATATCAAACTCTTCCTTAGAAACTTCACTTCGGGAAAGAATTTTCGTATAACTTTCTATTAGCATAGTCATACTGTAGTGTATACTAATTTAAGATTAAGGGTTTCAGTGTTACGTGCGTTTCATTTTTCCATACGTGGCTCAAAGGTTTTAAAAACTCACACACAATTGGATTGATGATTATTTTGGTGAGGATACGGGTACTGAATTCTAGACAACGTGAGGAAATCCTTGTATATTTGAGTGAAAAACCGGATAAGCCGATGCCGGCTTATGTTCGTGGATTACGGATGATGTCTAGAAGTATGTTCGGTCACATCTGTGAGGAGGAATGGATTTGGGGGTTAGCACAGCCGTATGAGGATTTAGAAATGGATTATAGACAAGGCATTGAGGATCTTGATCTGTTGAAGAGGCTGGCATTACTGGATATCCAGATTGGGCGTAAGAGTAATGCTTTCAAAGAACTCCACGCGGCAACAAGGATTCGACGCAGAAGTGTAGCGGATGCTAAAGCGGTGTTAGATGTTAGGAAAGCATGACTAGGCTGTGGTCATTTTTTCTAATTCCTCAATTCTTTTTACCAGTTTATTGTTTTCCTGCTCCAACATAGAGACGCGGTTTCTCAGTTTAGGCTGTGGTTTAGTTTCAGGTAGTTTGGAGACGTCGATCATTTCCTCCTCAAAGATCCGGCGAGGGCACCCGCTGTAGGAGCAGTTCTTGCCTTCCCATGAACAAAAGATGCCTCCAGGCCCACGTTTAGCAAGACACTTTTTCTGCATGTTGGACCAGGCATTGAATTTAAGAATCCAGATTGGTTTATCTAGTCCGAAGGAGGGTTCAATGAATTCAGGTTTTACTTCCAATTTTTATCTCTCTTTGTCTTTGAATATGACGAGTTACTTTGGTTTTCGGTGTCTTTGTGCGTGAGGATTCCTTATACTTTGTGCGATGATCGATGTCGTCACTGCTTGTTATACCCTTCTCACTCATTTCCAAGGCTTCCTTCCACGTCTAGCTATCTTTCTCAGATTATAATTGGATGTATCAAGGATATTAAAGTCATTGAGTTGACGAGGTTTAATGGACGTAGTTACTGGTGTCAAAGTTAGTGTTTGCTCTAAATCAACATCAGTCAACAAATACTCGACGTTATCAATAATCATGGCCACATTCTGGAATATCTGGTTATGATGCGGATCTAAGAAAACCCGGACTCTTGTACCGATCTCCTTTTCTGGGTCCCCATCAATAATGATTTTCACCCATTGTCTAGGATGGGCATCCATGTTCAGAACGGCCTCTGTTTTACCATCAACTTCAGATTGGTAGCTGAGTTCATCAGCGTCATAGAGTCGATATCGTCTTGGTCCTATTGTGGGGATCTCTTGTCCACTTTCTTGGAAATTGCGCTCAAAGTGGAGCTGACTGAAACTAAAGCTTTTTCCTCCTTTCACATAAAGCTTCGCCGCAGCTGTGAAGCTGTTAAGTAGGGGGTATTCAAGTAACACGTTGGTGGTTCCTGGGGTTGATGGTGGGTAAATCATGAGGATGTGGACGGTCTCGGTGGTTCCTCCTTGCACTATGTCACATTCAATAGTTCGTTGCATAGTTCTTGTCGTAGTCATGGTTCCTGGGGCATATCCCGCTATTTGCTCGGGGTCTGTAAGCTGGATGTATTGATCTCCTGCAGTTACCCCGGCAGCAAGTTTCTTTCCTGTGGAAACAGCGTATCCTGGGTCAGGTTCTTGGAGGTCTATAAAGAAGGCGATCCAATCTATATTCGTTGGATCGGGGTTTCCTGTAGCTTCCCAACCTTTCATTTGATCAGGGTCTATAAGACTGATATTGCCATCGACGTCGGGTTGAGGAAGTAGCAGATCTATTTCATGCCAGCCATCGCTGTCAACAGTATCATTAAGTGAATGGTCGAGGTCTTCCTGTATACCCTCACCGAAATTGAATCTGAAAAAATTGTTAAGATTAATCACCCCAGTTGTTTTATTCGGTGTATGAAGTTCAATAGTATAAGTTGAGGTTGTCATCAAGTCCTTGGATGCGTGGCGCCAACGAAGTTTTATCCGCCGATAGGTTCGAAGATCCAAGTTCAGTTGTGCGCCGCTTACATCGGTAGACCCGGCCGATAGAAGCCAATAACCTAGGTGAATCTGGAACCGCGTTTGGGGGCCTTGGTACTGGAAGTTAACGGCGGGATACCCGTCAGGATCTAGCGTTAGAGATGAGTCCGTGTATGTTTGTCTTATCGAGTTGGGGGGGAATGGGGCGACAACTGGGTCATACGGCCGTAATCCCCAATCAGTTATTTCGTTCCAGAGGCCGGTCGCCGTAGACCATAAGGTGACTGGGTTGGGTTTGGTGTACGGTAGCCCGTCTTTCACGATAGCGTCTGTGATGATGTTATCGGTGTCGCCAAGAACAATTTCAGGAACTTCACGGATGTTTGTGGAATACGTGATATACTGGTTAGTAGGAATCGGTGGGTTCGATTTCGGGTAAAGCATCACTCTTTTCAAATAATCGATTTTCCACTCCATGACTATTTCTTCGCATATCTGTTGCATGGTATCGAAGGGGTTATCCTCAACAAATTCTCGTTGCCATTTTTCGGAAAGTAAACCTGTGGTGCGCGAAACAGTAGCTGAGGTTCGATCATATCCGTATATGTATTCAATCGGGCTGCCAACTAAGTGAAGTTGTTGTAACGCTGTATCGGTGATGCCGCTGATCGTTAAGTATTCGCCTGTTGGGTTCCCCTCGTCGCGGATCAGGATTATGTCTCCGACAGTGAATCCAGTGACACTTTCTACCTCAAGGATTGTATCCCAGTAGCTGGCGTTTACTGTGAGGGTGGTTGACGTAACGCCCCAATAATCTGGATGGGGCGTGAATCTATACTCTGCTTCTTGTTTAAGATTAATATCGTCAAGAATATCGTTAGCTATAACGTCAAGGTAGGTCGGGGTTTCATAATTGCGTGGGATTTCATCGGTGCCAAATTGCTGATCTTTCCAGACATCCATGTAATCCTTGCCTAATATTATGGCGGTAACACGTCCAAGCGCGTTGCGTTCATAATATCTTTTCGTTATGTAGCCACCCATAAGCCAATGGACTCCGGCGCCTTTTCCGTCACTACCTCCCGTTGGATCCCATGTATATGAGGAGGGCTCGCCTGTTTTACTGGCGTCGCCACGCTGTAAACCTATCCAGAATTCGTCCTGGTCAAGTATGAATGGCTTGTCTGATCCGAGGAGATACATATCATATTGTGTAAATCCGTCATCAAATTCCTTCTTGTTGTCATTAAGTGTCGCCGAGAAACTCCCGCATTTATTCGTTAGACCAGGGATAACGTTAGCACTATCCAAGAGATAATAGATGGGTCCACCTCTGATCGCGTTAGGGTCAATGCAGAGAAGCCACCCATAACAGTTTTCCTCTGCATCCTCAGGTTGCGGGTATCTGAAATTCCATATCTCAAGATCAGATATTGCGTGAGAGGCTACATAGAGCTGGCTTTCAAGGTACTCAAGTCTGATTGAATATTCACCAGCATCATCGAATGCCCATGGGATTTTAAAAAACCCATTAATATCTGTTATACCAGAAGTTTTGACTATTCCATCTACTAGAAAATAAATGGTTTGATATGAAATACCATACCCATTGAACTCGTAATCAGATACATCGTTGAGTAGATAACCTTGAAAAATACAGTATTGATCCTCAGGGAAGTCAGTAGGAATTGCAGTTTCAATTCTACTTGGCATCAGCTTTAATGTGAAGTTAAAGTTGTCATGGCTTGTATCGTAAGTTGCATCACCCGCAAAATCCGCGGTTAAGGTATAAGAACCAGGGAGCTCTGGGGGGGAAATGGTTTGATCTGCTAAATCAAATCTGCCATCCACGTTTGTGGTGACCGAGCCCAGTGATTCTCCATTATAACCGAGAGTTACTGTTTTACCTGATACACCAAGCCCTGCTGCCCTGAGGTACCCGTAAATCGAAAAAGGGATTGTTAGATAGACTTTAGTGGTTATGACTTCGTTTCTAGTTATATTAACCGAAAGAGTGGTTGGTGTGAGGGGCGGTGGTGGTAACCCCACTTTAATCCCTCACCCTAGTACGTCGCATGTACTCTAGCTGTTTTGTCATATCGGCTGTAAGGGCAGCACTGAACTCTTTCACTCCATCAAACCCGTAGATCTGGGCGCCTGGCATACTGATCGTGAGAGTGTCGCCCCCTCTAGCCGTCTGCACGGCGTTAGGTGTCTGTTCGCTACGTTCTACTACGCTTCTCCAATTTGCTCCTCCTCCTCTTATATCGATCCGGGGGCCATATGCTTGTTGAGTTGCTGTGATAGATTCCTTATATGCCTCCTGTGCAGCCGTGTTCTGTTGGGTTATATTACGTAAAGCTGCTTCATTAAGGGCTAACCGTGAGGTCTGGGAGCCAAGTAATGCTTTCTGCATGGATAAAGCCTCCATCGCTGCCTCGTAGTCCTTTTCTGTTATGAGGCCGGCTTTGAACTGTGCGTTAAGATCTGCTTCAGCCACGGAAAGCTTACGAGACTCAACGTTAAGAGCTGACTGCTCGAGGCGCACCGCCTTCAACGCACCTTCCAGGTCCTCAAGATTTTCCTCAAGCATTTTGATCTGACGTCGATAGCCTTCAATACCAGTAGATCTTTCAAACGCCCTGTTAGCAGCCCATATTGCAGCAGCAAGAACCACAAGTAGGGCAATATAAGGTGCCGCCGCAGCTAAGAACGATAAGATGGATGCCTGTGCAGCCGCCGCAGATGCAGCGAAGGTGAGGTTTGCTGTTGCTGCAGATTCAACGAATCTCTGGTAAATATTATATGAGGAGATAACGCCGGTCATCGTAGCAGTGAACACCTGTAAACCACTGGCAACACGTCCAACAGCAGTGTCCTGTAGACCAAGTTGAGTGACGACGGTGCTTATTGCGCTTCCGACCAAACGGAAGTCTAGGGCTAGACGTCGCAGACTGGATCCGGCTCTCTGGGCACCCTGTTGAGCCTTGTTGAATTGTTGGTTAATGGTTGTGGACTGATCAATATAATTCTGGATTATGGTCTGAGGTCCGGTGCCTGTCTGAACTGTGTTAAAGAAGAAGTCGAAGTATGCGCTAAACCTCATGTTACTGCTCATTTCTTACTCTCCTTCTCCGTCATCATCAGTATCTCCAATACCACTGGATCTTGCTCCCAGACTGGTTTTGTCGGGTCAGGAAGACTGCTCAAATTCTTTAACGCCCAAAGTATCGTGAACCAAGGATGGGATTTTCCTAGCCGGGCGGCTACTAAAAATCCTTTTTCTTCTTCTTAGCCACGCTGTTTAGGGTCTGGAATTCGTTGAATAGTCTATCTCCGACATCTTCATCCAGTTCGTGTAGCTTCTCCTCATTGACCTCCCCCCATGGCGCCTCGACAATACAGATCAGAAACATCTGGATGTTGTACTTACTCATTGATATCTCAGCAACCTGGTTCTCTACATCAATGACGTTTGCGGCTTTCTCCATAGCTTGCTGTTTCTGGAGCCAGGTCCAGCGTTTCAGCTTGTATTCACCTAACTCATCGTCTGATGCATGTGGGGCTTCCTCGCGGGTAATCGTAACGGTTCTTTCATTATCAAACATGAAATCACTACGATACATCTAGTAATGTGAAGGGAAAACGTTTTGCAATCAGGTCTTCGGCGGCAATAGGTGCCTCGATTGCGTCCCATCTGCCATCGGCGTTAATTAGATTGACTGGCGTGCCGAGTGTATCAAGCTTGATGCGGAACTCTATCAATGACTCCTCTGAACTGGTATCCATCATCTCTGTGAATTCTGACCAGCTACGCAGATCTTTGACAAGTGATCCGGTTACAGTTCTTGCCCTAGCCGTTATTTCTCTTGTGCCTCCAGAATCGACGTCCCCCAGTCTCCGTAGATTATTATTGATCTCGTATCTCCACTCCCACCACTGGGTTTCAACCACTGATCCTGACCCAGTGTCCATAGCGAATGATGTGTCCAACCAACGGTACGGTGTCACGCTTGGGGCTTTCCATGTCTGGTTAGTCAATGCTTCACCTGACTCTGCCCACGCCTCTACAGTGACCTGGAAGGCTTCATTATGTCTGGATACGACGGTGACTCTGTTTAAATAGACATTGGTGTAAGTAATGCCGAGACTGCCAGTTTTCAAGTGAAGAAAGTCAATAGCATTCTGACCATTTTGGTAATTCGTGAGGAAAGTTTTATCGTTGAGAAGTAAATCAAAAGATATTCTAGGCTCGATCATCCCGAGGAGAACATTATACAGGCCCCTACGCCCTGTCCCACGGATAATGATGTTATTCGGATCCACCGTCGGTGAGATTCTGGTCGTGATGCCGATATGATCAGCATCAGCGCTTCCACCTTTCGAAAGACTTTCATAGACGTTAGCCAGAGGCCCACTTTGGATAGACATTATCTATTCTCCTTAGAGTAGAAATTGTTTGTTAACTTAAAACAGTTTAGGATGGAAGATCATAAAACTGCGTGAATCGACATAGATGCTGTATCAGCACCCCCACTGTGAGGATATCAGCTACTTGCATATACCCAGGATGGAAAAGTGTCGGCAGAGCCCACTTACATGTACCGCCATGAGTTATGTCAACCATGAGAGCATCATAGGTTTGATGTCCATAAGTTCTGAGAGCAGGTGGAAGTACATCCTCAGCCGATGTCATGATGATTATGTTCAACTCTAGGAAATGTTCAAGCATGTGCATACTACGACCTTCAATCCGGTCTCGACCTGGAACCACCCATACTTCTAAGTCGCCCTCAGTGTAGAGGTTTTCTCCCTCACTGACTTTATCGAAGATATCTAGATCTGATAGTTCAGATTTATACGCTGCTATGATAGGCTCGTAGAGGGCTTCCATTCCCTGATATGCTTCACTCATGGCGTTGGTGGCGCTCCTTTTGCTGTATTTCCTGCATTTTTCCATCCATCTCGTAGATACTTAGACACTACTCTATCCAGGTTATTTCCGATGGTTGATTCTGTATCCTGCATGAAGGGGTGAGGTTTGGTTCCTGGATGTGTTCCTATGAATTTCCAAATCCCGGTGGGTAGATAACCATACCTAAGTGAAGTGGGAGCTACCTGCACATTACTGTTTTGCTGTCTCTGAGCGGTTCCTAAGGACACGAATTTGGCAACCGAATTCCCATAATGATCATCTAAATCGCTCCCGATCTCCACTTGATGATGCTCCTGGTTAATCTCCTTCACGACTCCTTCAAAGGAGTTCTCAAGGTTCCCTGTGGAGTTAATGCCTACAGAGCCTCTTATACTGGCTTTACCAGCTGCAACCCCAAGTTCTCTCATATCCAAGACTATGAGAGGAAAGACACTTTTCGGTATACGATCAGATTCGGATATGAATGTCTTCATCCTATCCAAGCCACGGGTTTTAACTTCAACGCTTCCGGATGACATTAGCTTCCCCTCTGCAGCCATTCATGCCAGGACATATCTGTAGTTACCCCACCGAATTCGCTTATCGGTATATCCGCCATGGTGAAGATGGGCTCCTCATCCAAGGTACTAGTCCATAGTTTCGGGCTACTCTGTGTTGACAGGTACCGTTCTAAAGATATATCCATTTTGCCATTCCAATGCTGCATAGCTCTTTCATCATCACCGATCACTGTGACGTTCACGGGGGCTGCCGTAGCGATAGTTCGGCTTTTGAAGGTTTTGCTATGTCGGGCGTAAAGCGCTGCAACGACCCCATAGGTTGTAGCCCTGCGGATAAGCACTGGAACTAGTAGGATGTCTGACCAACCCGCGTAGGAGACCTCGTTTGCGGCTAGGAATCCTTGAATGTCTTCCATAACGCCCTCTACAACATATTCGAGTTTTGCATCTCCGATGAGGGCTTCTGAGCCATCCACAACGCCGTTGATGTATCTTCTTGTAGTCCACAGCCAATACGGGTGCCTTACCCAGAACCCGGAGCGGAGGTCTACTGAAGTTTCCCCTCTGATGTGGGCTCTCGTAAAGAGATTCTCGGAGTCCTGACCTACCTCGAACTTTGCGTAGAGATCAACCAGAGCTTCATGTCTAATTATGCCGACTGAGAGAAGATTGGTTGTAGTAGATTGGCGGCTGATAAAGACGCCTAATAGTTCAATGACTGCTTGAGCCTCGAATTTTGCGAAAAGCTCAATTATAGCCTGAGCTTCGAATTCTGCATGGAGATCCTCGTCGCCTTTGTTGCGGATAGTAGTTACTGCTTTGAGTTCTGAGTAACCATCTCTTATGGGAAGTAAAATGGCTTTAAGATCCTCAAAGCCTTCACCAAAGTGTACCCAGACATTGAAGCGTCCATGGATTTCTTCACTTGCATTATACCTCACCACGAATCTAGCAAACAGATAGGTTCTAATCTGAGCTATGAATTGGGCGAATAAGTCAGTCGATCCATCTGAACCGACAAATAATGTAGCGAGTAGGTTTGTGGATCCCACGAAGACGGGATATCTTCGGAACCTCGCAAAGAGATTAGCAGTGCCAGGTTTGCTCACAATAAGCTTGGCAAAGAGGTCGATTGTTACCTGGGCTTCAAATCTGGCGAAGAGATCAGTGGAACTGGCGTTCCTCACGATGAGCCTAGAGAAGAGATCGGTTGTGTCGATATGTCTCACGGTAAAGATGCCTAATAGTTCAGTGGCACCGACCTTCTTTACAATAAATCTGGCGAAGAGGTTAGTGACTGCCTGTGCCTCAAACTTCGCGTAGAAATCAACTGAGCTAGGCTGTCTTACAATGAGTCTAGTGAAGAGGATTTCGGCGTCAGGGAAAACCGGCAATCTTTGGAATCTGGCGAAGAGCTCAACTGTGGAGGCATTCTTTACGATGAGTCTCGCGAAGAGCTCAGCTGTAGAAGCATTCTTTACAATAAATCTGGTAAAGAGATCTTTGGTTACCTGAGCCTCGAATTTAGCGAAGAGAACAACGACTGCCTGTGCCTCAAAATTCGCGTAAAGTTCAGCTGTAGAAGCATTCTTTACAATAAATCTGGCAAAGAGATCTTTGGTTACCTGAGTCTCGAAATTCGCGAAAAGACTTTCAGAAGCAGGGAAAACTGGATATCTTATGAACTTCGCAAAGAGGTTCCCTGTGCCGGACTGCCTTACAATGAGCCTGGCAAAGAGGTGGGCTGTACCCTGACCGACCTCGAAGCCCGCGGAGAGGTTCTCATCAAATATGGACATCTTACTCTACCACCTTCGTGTTCGGAGCTATTGTATCCGGGTCACGGTTAATGTATGGCCGCCTCTTATCTATTATCGTGAACAGGAACTGTGATCCATTCCATAAAGTCCCGTGGCGCCACGTGAATTTAGCAAGCCAGTCTCCCAGAGTCAATGAGGATGGAACTAGAATATCCGCTGCCCAGTAACCTCTATCTCCTACGTTACTGCAAGGGAATTTCCTAGTGGGAGAGTCATAGCCGTACATTCCCTGTTTAAATAGTTGGCAGTAACACTCATCGGGGTTCTGAGCTTCGCCGTTTAGACCCGTTATATAGACCTCAAACCGTCTAACGAACCCTCTATCCACTTTCTCTTTCATAGGCAAAGCTATTCAATGGAATTAACTGTTTCGAGATATAAAACAATTTTATATCTGTATCGTCAAATAGATTATAGATTGTTATGACGTGGTATGAGACCGCGAAAGATCTCTGGGAAATCATCGATCAGATAGCGGATGACCTGATCAGTGATGCCGCTTGGGAGGAGGGTGATGCCACGTGGGATACCACGACTAAGACAGGTGAGAACGCCCGCAGGGTATGCCACCATATAGCCGATGATATTTACTTGGCATTGATTCAGAGCAATACCCCTACTACCACGCGCAGGGCAGGTTCACAGTCTATGTATGGTAAAGGCCTGATCATCGTCATATCTGATGCTTGGGACGGTGGGGCACATGAGCCTACGGGTAATATACAGGTCGTCTTCCTTCCATTCCAGTCAGATAACTCATATGTTGGTGCGGACCTAGCGGATTTTGAGATAGATTATAAACTCTTCACAGGCTCAAGCGGATTCGCCTTGGTGGGCACTCCTCCACCGAATATCGATATATACCAGAGTAGCTTCATAGCTGTGGTCGAGAGGAATACGGACAAGATCTACGCGGACGGCTACACTAACTTCTACATATTCACAGATGGAAACTACATCAGTGCCCTCTTTAACTCGCAAATCTGCGGGGCCGCTCTATTCGGAGAGAACGTGAAATGGTGGAGATATACCCATGCCTTCCACCTTCAGTCTTATGCGGATGGGTATCAGAAGGCGTACAGTGCTTTCAAGTCCATAGGTGATAACAAGGGCTATTTCATGAAACCGGTGCTGCATAACGATACGGATGAGATGTCGCCATGGCTTCAACCTGAGTTCTGGATAGCGGTCAATAGCACCAAGATAAACTTGGCGGATGACGACGAGTTGGTCATGCCCGCTCCTTCCACGAAAACATATCAAGTAACAATTAAGCAATCTCCTGATTCGGCGGTTTACATGTATTATGCGATGATCAAAACAGAGTGATGAATGATGGTTACATATAGAGGATCGGCAGGACTCCTTTCAGGATTCGTGATTAGACAGGGCATCTCTAATCTTTGGGCTCGATTTTGGGTCAGCCCGGACTATGAGGCATCCGTGGCGCCTCTCTGGGAGATCATGGACAAGATAGCCAATGATTTGATCGCTCTTCCCGAGTGGGAGGAAGGTGACGCGACCTGGACTACAGCGACAAAGACTGACCAGAACGCCCGTAGAGTGGTTCATCACATAGCCGACGATATCTACCTGAGTTTGGTGATGGAGAATGGCACCCAATACAACTACTCGTCCTCATACCGATGGCGAGGGCTGGTCATAATACTTTCATCGGCCTGGGATGCAGTGGGCCATCAGCCTGATGGGACTAAATATTATACCTTCGCGGGCTTCGAGGGCGACAGTTCCATCGTATACGGTGATCTGGCGGTCTTGGGTATAGACTATAGGCTTTTCATATGCTCCAGTGGATTCGCCCTCGTGGGGGTACCTGCCCCCAACAGCTTGGATATTCGCCAGAGCAGTTTCATCGTTGTCGTCGAGAGGAACACGGACAAGATCTATGTGGATGGATTCACGAATTTCTATATGTTCGTGGATGGAAACAACTACGACAGTCGATTCAATTCCTACGCGACGACTTTTGCCCTTTTCGGATCTACATACAAGTGGTGGCGGTACTCCCGCGCCTTCCACCTTCAATCACAGAACGGATATGAGGGCGTCTTTACTGCCATCGCTTCCAAGGCTGATGATGAAGTCTACTTCGCGAAGCCCATATTGCACAATGATGGCAGTAACCTCAGCCCAATCTACCGGGGAGAGATGTTCATAATGGTCGATAACACGCGGGGCCTCGTGGACGACGACGAAATCGCTCTGCCCGCACCGAGCACAAAGAAATATCAGGTGACAATTAAGCAATCTCCTGATTCGACCGTCTATATAGAATACGGGATCATGAAGGCTGAATAAATGGCGAGGTTGAAGGCGGTCGAAATCGGGCTAGAGTCGAGTGCGATCGAAGTCAGGCGGAAACCTGCTCGGCGGGTATGGAGAGGAAAGGAGATCAAACTTGGTCCAATACGAAGCTGTTCTGATAGAGCTAGAGCCCGGATCGAGTAAGACCTTTGTCCCCAAGGCCCATTCAGTGAATGGCGCTCTGGTAGAACTGGAGCCCGGATCAAGTAAGACCTTCACCCCCAAGACCCGTTCAGTGAATGGCGCTCTGGTAGAACTGGAGCCCGGATCAAGTAGCGAACTCGTCCCTATGTTTCATTCACGGACAGGGGCATTACTGGATGCCTTTGGGGGGGACCTGACACATTATAAGCCGGATTATATTCGCTCTCGGGAGGGTGAAGCTTTCGATATTCATGCTGACCCTCTGACACATTATAAGCCGGACTATATTCGCTCCCGAGAGGGCAATGAGTTTTTAGTTCTATGGAATATATGGACTGATGGGAAAAATCTCTTCAATAAGCTCATTGTGAAGAATGCCGACGCCGCTGACCTCTACGCTAAATTCGAAATAAGATATGGTATCGAGAATATCCCCGCAGGTTTCGAGGTTGGACAAGATTCCATTAATCTCTTCAATAAGCTCATTGTGAAGAATGCCGACGCCGCTGACCTCTACGCTAAATTCGAGGCACAAACCACCAAGAACATTTATGCCAAGTTTGAAGCCCAGGTAACCAAGAATCTCTTCGCAAAGTTTAGAAGACTACCAGTCTTCCCTGACTCTGAAAGCATCTTCGCGAGATTCATTGCAAGGCATAGCGACACCGAGGATCTCTACGCCAAGTTCGAGGCACAGACCACTGAAAACCTATTCGCAGAGTTTGAGATTCAAGGTTCAGCTGCTCTTTTCTCATATCTTATTGTGAAGAATGTCAACGATGAGAACCTCTACGCTAAGTTCGAAGCACAAGGCATAGCCGACATCTTCGCTAAATTTGAGTTAAGGCAAGGTGTGGAAGATCTCTTCAATAAACTCATTGTGAGGAACGCCGATACCAAGAATCTTTTCGCGAGGTTCATGAGGATGCCGGTCTTCCCTGATTCTAAAGGGCTCTTCGCGAAGTTTGAGTTCCAATACTCTGTTGCTCTCTTTGCGTTTTTTGCTGTGAACCAGCCTAGCTCCACTGACCTCTACGCGGAGTTTGATTTAAGGCAGAGCTTTGGGGGTCTCTACGCGGAGTTTGAGTTAAGGCAAAATACTGAGAACCTCTACGCCAAATTACGTGTAATTCAGTCAGAGGCTCTTTTCAGCAAATTCACGGTTAAACACACAGATGTAGCTGATCTATTCGCCGAAGTAATAGTCTACAAAACATTTGGGAATCTCTTCTCAAGACTCATTGTGAGAAATGTAAGCACTATCGAGCTCTATGGAAAAGCCACGGTAATGCACTCAGCAGATGAAGAGATAATAGCAGACTTCACCGTGAGCCACACATCCACCGAGGAACTCTTCAATAAGTTCATTGTGAGGAAGATAGCCTCTGAAGCTCTCTTCGCCAAATTCCAGGTTGGAGGAAACGAGGATCTGAAAGCCACCTTCTACGCGGCAACGAGAAGGGACAAGGACGCTTACTTACCGATCATAGTTGATGGGATAGTATATTGGATAAATCATTTAGAGTTGCTGGGAAGAGGGTTCATTGGATGGCCTATCTTTGAGGGGGATACGGTTGATAAGCGATCTGCTATAGATAGCCTCAAAATAACCACCGAGGAAGTCAGTAAGGGGTATAAAGAAGTTACCTTTGGCTGGCTTTATGAGCCTGTTTATCTTAGTCCGATCAAGCCAGCGCCGTGTGTTCCTATCAGAAAAGAGTTCGCTCGCTTAGTGACAGAGGATTGGGATTGGGATGGGCTTTCATATCTTTATGATGACTCCTATCTTGACGATGATACCACTTGTAAAGTGGTATATCACACCGACTTTTGTAATAGTGGATGGCAGTGGGCAACGACTAATTATTCACACCAGACCGAAATACAGTGTAGTATATATGACGGGCACTATCCCGGAGAGATTCCAAACCAGCGTCATATAAATGTTGAAACACTATTGATGAGGTGGAGCCTACCGGATTTAGCAGATTTACCGGATCTGGATAGGCTTGCATGGGTACGTATGGAACTCTACCGCTGCTCTGGATTGACAGGTGGGTATATTAGACCCCGTAGAATACCTGACTGTTCGGACATCGAAGAAAACTACACGTTCTGGAATCCAGCTAACAAAATTGGAGGATGCTACACGAATAACGGGACCAGTACAGGATTAGATCCTTCTAAAGTATGGCAGCCAGCCACGATTTCATGGTACGCCATGGGGCGCTATCAACTAAACATGTGCAGGTATGGTCAGCATTACATGGGTAACCCCACTTTCAGAGTTGAATCGGCCTCCGACCCCAAATCATTATCTTGGGATAATAACGTATATGAGAGCATCTATCTCACCGATTTATACAAAGGCTGGCTCGATGGTACTTACCGGAATCATGGTGTAAGTCTAGAAATGGCGGGTCAGTCTCGTAGCTGGTCAGATTTCAGGATGAACATCAATTCGGGTTCGGGGGACGGTCCTAGTTTCCATTCAAAAAAGAATGCGACTAACCGCCCAAGAATCAGGATGCGGTTCTGGCCTGAAGGAAAATCAGATACCTGGGAGTTTATGGATGCCCACGTATGGGATATAAATGAAGATGACCCGTATTCAGGTGTTGGTAGTCTTACTCTGAAGAATAATTCAAAGATGGATATCTGGGGAAGTAGCGGTATTTCCTACATGAAGTTTTTGACCACGAAGCCTTTAAAGGAAGGCTATGTTGAGACCGTGATCAGGTTTAACAGCGCGACAAGAAAAAAACTCAAGACTGAGCAGTACTCACCCTACACCCCTACGGTCTATACGGTAGAGGAAGATACCCCGAGAGATAACGAGTTCCAGATACAGTTCCGTCACCAAGACAGTAATAACTTCTATTACGTCCAATTTAACCCCGGAGCTGTAAACACCCGCATCCGAAGAGAATACGGAGGATCCGTAACTACTCTCAATGATTTTGATGGTAATTTCAAAGTCGGTAACTGGTATCAAGTCCGGGTCTTCTGGGCTATAGACGAGGATGGGATTCTGAAAATTTGCTGCTACAAGTATGATGATGAGCAGGAGGTCTGGAGATTCATAGGTGGTGCCAGTGACTCCAATAATTATTGGTCAGGCGGAGAAGTCCGGTTAGCGTCTTATGACTGCGACCTTGATGACACTGAGATTTGGGAGGTGACGTAGTGGTTGCCCGGATTACTGCCGTTATGAAGAGTCATGGTGAACGATTGTGGTCATATCCTAATGTGGTTGGTTTTGGTATCGGCTTCAAGGTAAAGGGTGGTAAAAAACTCGATCAGCTCGCCATCATCGTCTTTGTTAAAAAGAAAGTGTCCAAATCTGGTCTCAGACAACATGAAATCATACCCACCAAGGTTGATGGGGAATTAACAGATGTGCAGGAATCGGGGGAAATAATTGCCTGTGCAAGAACCGATAAATGGCGTCCGGCGCCCCCCGGTATTTCAGTTGGACACCCTTTGGTCACGGCTGGGACGTTTGGTTGCGTTGTCTTGAAGGGTGGTATTCGTAAGATTCTAAGCAATAATCACGTTCTTGCTAACTGTAATACGGCAAGTGTCGGCGATGCTATCTATCAGCCAGGGGTCGCTGACGGCGGCGGTCCCAGTGATACACTCGCGTTATTAGAAGATTGGGTTCCCATTGTTTTTTCAGATGTTGCAAATAATCTTGTAGATGCTGCTATAGCGGATCCGATCAATGATGCTGATATTTTGGATGAAATCCTAGAGATAGGCATACCTGTCAATGTAGTCGAACCGGTGTTGGGTATGAGTGTGGTCAAATCAGGTCGCACCAGTGCGGTAACTTATGGGACGATCACGGCTGTCCATGCTACAGTTTCAGTGAGTTATGGAGTATCGGGAACAGCTCGCTTTATCGATCAGATCATAACTGACTATATGATATCGCCCGGCGATTCGGGAAGTCTCCTTCTGACCTATCCTGATAATGAAGCTATTGGTTTATGCTTTGCAGCTAGCGATGTTATAGGTGTTGCAAGTGATATTCAATACGCCGAATCATTACTAGGTATTAGCATCGTAACAGGATCTTCCACCGATCTCTACGCGAAGTTCGAGGTAGGGCAGGGAAGCACCGACCTGTTCGCTAAACTCGTTGTATCGGGGTATGAAGATTTTCTCAATGACTGGACTAAACACGGTGCCAATATCGCTGCAACAACCACCAGATCCACCCTGCTCCCAGGGTTCACTAGAACCACAGATGACCAGTACATGTACAAAGACTATGGGGGCGGGTACTGGGATGGAGACTGGAGCATCATATTTGAGGTCTACATTGACGTTTGCGCCCTGACGCCAGCATCATATAACCGAGCTAATCTTATCGCATTCTGTGAAAACGAGTTAGGCGACTACGTTGCGACCCGTGACGACAGCGAAATGGCCGTAGCTATGGTTGATGGGGAGAACGATGTACACCTTAAAGCACAGAGCAGAGACGGCGCAGGTGGTGGCGTAAGCGGTACACAGATACCGATAGTGCTTGATACCCTCTATTACTGCAAATTCTTTAGGTCCGGGAATAATATAACGCTTCAAGTATTCTCAGATCAAGCTAGGACAGTACAGGTTGGTGGAGATTCAACCGCCGCCGTTGGTGCATCAGACGCTTATCGGTATGTGATGGTGCCGCAGAGCCTCGATTTGGTTACGGGTTACACAATATATGGATATGTCCAAAACCTCGCCATGGGTCTGACGGTTCATACTATCGATTGCGACCAAATTCAAGATAATCAAGCTCGTGGCAACGGTTTAATTGATTCCTTAGGAGGAGTAGACGCTGAGGAGCGGGGATTCGTGTATGACACTTCAAGTCACGGCGATCCAGGTAACGTGAGTCCAGCAGTTTCTGACTATCCAAGTGTCGTCAATGAAACGGGCAGCTTTAGTGTAGGAGATTTTAATTTAACTATTCCTAGCCTCACGGAGGACTGCATCTATTATGTTAGAGCCTACGCTCACAGTAGCATTGGAAGGTACTCCTACGGCGACGAAGTGTCCTTCATAGCGGGTAAAGTGGAGAGAGAGGACACCACAGATGCCGACTTTGACGCGGGTTCACACAATGACACACGGTCAAAGGATGATAATTTAGAGTTGTCCCTCGACTTATCTTTGCTGGATACCGAGAGTTTTGAGGTGGACTATGGAGACTGGCTCAACGCCGCTGGAAATAAGAGCGACTGGCGAAGGAATTCAGGTTCTACACCTTCAGCTAGCACAGGTCCAAGTTCAGCCTATGACGGAACCTGGTATATCTACGTTGAAACTTCTAGTGGTTATTCTTACAGTGCGGGGGACACCGACATTGTCGAGTTCGATCTTGTTACTGAGAATGATGGTTATGTCGATTTTCATTACTCCCAATATGGATCAGAACAAGGAACTCTGTATTTGGAGGGCTACAACGGTTCTTGGCATGAAATCTGGAAATCAGTTGGAGATCAAGGAAATCAGTGGAACCATGTCACATCACCAGACACCGATTTCAGTAACTACACTAAACTCAGATTCAGAAATGTAGCAGCTGGAGGCTACCAGGGTGACGTAGCCCTTGACCTGATAAAAGTTTACACAGGTTCAGGATATTTACCCTCAGGAATTTACACCTCGGCAGAATTAGACATCTCCGCATTGGATTCCTGTAACAGCAGCCTGATAAGCTGGGACGCGACACTGAACGGTCAAACCCTTTCGGTTTACTCCCGTTATAGCACCAACGGCGGTGACGCTTGGAGCGATTGGGCGGCCTGCACGAGTGGGACCCCTATGACCGGGGTTGGGGGCATAGAGGGAAATATCGCAGGCGCCTTGATTCAATACAAAGTTGAGATGAGCGGAGACACGGTGTCCACTCCGCAGTTGCATGACATAACTATGTCCTGTTTGTACGGAGTTTCTGTCGATCTCCACGCGCAATTCACGGTGGGTCAACATGCCGAGGATCTCCGCTCCGAGTTCCATGTTAAGCAATGGCAAGAAGATCTGTATGCTAGGTTTAACATTCCCATACCTGCTTCAGTAAATTTATTCGCATGGATTGACGTCAACCAAGAGAACGACAGCCAGGATATCTACACCAAATTTGGCGTCAGACAAATCTACGACCTCTCCGACCAGGGGGGCATAGGGTTCTTCTGGCAGGGCGTAGGCAGAGGTCATGTAGATATCCAAATCCTTACACCAACAGGGGCGTGGATAGGGAAATTCCCTGACTGGGGGCCGTGGACATGGGTTGTTTTACTGTGGGAGGACTTGCAGGAAGTCGATATCGATGGCTCACGACCCGATAAATCAGAGATAACAGGTTTCCTATGGACCTACCATTCAGCTGGAGTACGGCATCTTGACGGGCTTTATGGATTACCAATGGGTGGTGATACGGATGTTAAGGGATTCTTAGTTATCAGACACGCTACCTTTAATGAGCTTCCTGTAGGGTTCGAGGTTCAACCCTAACCTCTTACCCTTCCACGTTTCCCCGGTCTTCTAACAACTAAACCATCAGGAGTTGGCGACGTGGTTTTAAATCTACCACCCGGAGCTATCACCCTGAAGGATTCTGCCATAAGGAAGCCCCTAACGTAGAGTCGTGCGAAAAGATTCTCAGTCACCTGTACCTCGAATTTAGCGTAAAGATTAGCTGAATCAGAGGTTTGAAGAACAGTGAAATCCGCGAGTAGGTCCTCAGACACCTCTTGCCTTACAATAAACCTTGCGAAGATTTCCTCAGATTCCTGTCTTAACAAGAACTTGGCGAAAAGATCCTTGACGGATGCGTCCCTCACAATAAGTAGACCCGGTAGATCAATTATGGATACATGTCTTGCAATGAATCTTGTGAAAAGGTTCTTGATACTCTGAGCCTCGAACTCAGCGAAGAGGTCTTTAACGGCTGTATACTTTACAATGAACCTAGCGAAGAGGGTTTCAGTGTCTTGGGTTTCAAACCTTGCGTAGAGTTCAACTGTACTGGGTTGCTTTATAATGAGTCTTGCAAAGAGGTTCTCAGTTATTTCCTGCCTTACCGTGAACTTAGAGTAGAGGTTCTCGATTACCTGTGCCTCAAATCTAGCATATAACTCAACAGTGCCAGAATGCCTTACAAGGAACCTCGCAAAGATCTCCGCTACATCAGCATTCCTTAGAATGAATCTGGAGAATAAGTTAGCTGTACCTGTATGCTGGGCCGTGAATCTGGCGAAGAGTTCAGTGGTTACCTGGGACTCGAATGTGGCGAAGAGGTTACGTGGGCGGGCTGTCCACGCCACACTGAACCTAGCGAAGAGGCTTTCGGTGTCTTGCGCCTCAAAACTCGCGTAGAGTTCAGCTACGCTGGACTGCCTTACAATAAATTTGGAGAAGAAGTCCTCGACACCCTGAACCTCAAAACGTGCGTAGAGGTCCCTAGAACCTTGGCCTACCTCGAATTTCGCGTAAAGGATAGCGGAGTCAGGGAAGACGGGTAATCTTCTGAAGCTAGCAAAGAGATTAGCTGTGTCAGCGTTCTTTACAACGAGCCTGACGAAGAGACTCTCAGAGCTTTGTCCTGCCTCAAATTTCGCGAAGAGGTCGGTTGTGGTGGTATGCCTTACAATGAGTCTTGAAAATAGACCGTCCGCGGTGTCAAGTTTTACAGTGAATCTCGCAAAGAGATTAGCTATGTCAGCGTTCTTTACAACGAGCTTAGCGAAGAGGCCCTCAGTTTCTTGTCTTAACAAGAATTTTGCATAAAGGATAGCGGAATCAGGGAAGACGGGGAGTCTTATGAATCTCGCAAAGAGTCCGGCTGTGCCAGACTGCCTTACAATGAGCCTCGCAAAGAGTCCAGCTGTGGAAGCTTTTCTTACAATGAGTCTCGCAAAGAGTTCGGCTGTGGAGGCATTTCTTACAATGAGCCTCGCAAGGAGTTCTTGGGTTGCCTGAGTCTCGAACTTAGCGAAGAGGTCGATGATTGTCTGTGTCTCAAACTTTGCGTAAAGTTCAGCTGTGGAGGCATTTCTTACAATGAGTCTTGAAAATAGACCGTCCGCGGTGTCAAGTTTTACAGTGAATCTCGCAAAGAGTTCGGCTGTGGAGGCATTCCTTACAATGAGTCTTGCAAAGAGTTCGGCTGTGGAAGCTTTTCTTACAATGAGTCTCGCAAGGAGGCTTTTGGTATCTTGTATCTCAAAGTCCGCGTAGAGTTCAGCTACGCTGGACTGCCTTATAATAAATCTGGTGAAGAGGTCCTCGATAACCTGAGCCTCAAACTTAGCGTAAAGATTCCTAGAACTTTGCCCTACCTCGAATCTCGCGAAGAGACTTTCAGAATCAGGGAAAACTGGGTATCTTACGAATCTAGCAAAGAGATTAGCTATGTCAGCGTTCTTTACAACGAGCTTAGTGAAGAGTCCCTCAGAGTTTTGCCCTGCCTCAAATTTCGCAAAGAGATTAGCTATGTCGGCGTTCTTTACAATGAGTTTTGAAAATAGGCCGTCCGCGGTGTCAAGTTTTACAATGAGCCTCGCAAAGAGATCGGTGGTATCGGAGTGCCTTACAATGAATCTTGCTAATAAATCCTCAGTTTCTTGCCTTAACAAGAATTTTGCATAAAGGATAGCGCCACCAGGGAAGACGGGTAGTCTTCGGAATCTAGCGAAAAGATCCTTGGTGGCTGTATGCCTTACAATGAATCTAGCGAAAAGATCCTCAGTTACTTGAGCCTCGAATTTTGCGAAGAGTTCAGTTGTATCGGAGTGCCTTACAATGAACCTGGTGAAAAGTTCGGCTACGCCGGACTGCCTTACAATGAATTTAGAGAACAGGGTTTCGTGGGTGGCTGGAACCAGGATGCCCCAACCAATCCCACATTGTCCACTGATTGCCCCCGACCATGATATAGGAACCGCTTCGCCGGCAGGGATTCGGTGTGGGGCGCTGATCTGGCTTACAGACGTTGTGGGCACAATTCCTTCATCTGCCTCGAGTTTACTGTAGGGGTTAACCAGTGCAGGTACCCATCTCTCTCCTGGAATGTGGAAGTGGATACGGTACCCTATCGCGTCATCGCCATCTTGCCATAGGAAATACACCCAATCGTCACCAGCGCTAACGAGTGCAACATAATGGTGCTCGCTGATACTGTCGTCAATTACCTCGATGCCACCCCAGACATCCGCGGGGGCTCCACCTCTATCCACGTGTACGATGGTGTTGTCGGCGTCAACGTAGATAAGCTGGACCTCGTCATCTCCTGCGAGTATGGTGTGCTCTACATCAAAACCGGCACGAGGTAAATGGCATGTTGTTGTATCTATGTCCTGTATGGCCTCAAAGGCACCGCCACTAACGGTGCCATTCCAGAACCGGGACCTGAGGGCGACACCTTCCTTATAGACCCAGATAAGGTCGTATCTTTCCCCAGCCCCGGTTCCAAGGTGTCTAGGTATTTGACCTAGAACTAGATTGGTATTAGCATTATTCGACACATCAACAGGCGCGCCCCACCCAGTTATCGCGGTAGGGCTAGATGCACGCCACATCACAACATGCTGTGTACCTCCACCGTCCTGATAGTAGACAGCTGAAACGAACATTCGATTACTTGACGTCCTACTATCGTGAGTGATGCTGACAAAACGGTACCAGTCCGGCGCGGTTGCATCTCCTACGAGTGTGGTGTTCTCCCACGCCCAGCCAGTAGCAGAGGCTCCATCGCTTTCCGCGACCCATATATCGACGCCGTCACTCCACACAATTACTGGATCTTGTGATCCAAGGTGCCGCGTATCAACCGCGAAGTCCCCTGATTGAGCGAAAGGCAGTGTAAAACTCGAAGCATCTATCCTAGCTGCTACGTTCTCCGCCCAGGAGTTGCCTTCGAGGCCAACTTCAGCGATGTATTCGAATATAAGTGAATCTAAAGAGAGGCTGTAACGACTTCTCCAATAATATGTGCCATCAAACCAGCTTTTTCGTTGCCAGTTTTCCCCGAAGCTACGGAAACACCTGACGACAAACTTTGCACCCAGATCCTCAGTGGCTGTATGCCTTACAATGAATCTAGCGAAAAGATCCTCGGTGGCTGTATGCCTTACAATGAATCTGGTGAAAAGATCCTCGGAGTCTTGCCCCACCTCAAATTTCGCAAAGAGTTCGGTTGTGTCAGAATGCCTTACAATGAGCCTAGCAAAGAGTTCGGTTGCATCGGAATGGCTTACAATGATCCTAGCAAAGAGAACAGTTGTATCAGAATGCCTTACAATGAATCTAGCGAAAAGATCCTCAGTGGCTGTATGCCTTACAATGAATCTGGTGAAAAGATCCTCAGTGGCTATATGCCTTACAATGAATCTGGTGAAAAGATCCTCAGTGGCTATATGCCTTACAATGAATCTAGCGAAAAGTTCCTCGGAGTCTTGGCCCACCTCAAATCTCGCAAAGAGAACAGTTGTATCAGAATGCCTTACAATGAATCTAGCGAAAAGTTCCTCGGAGTCTTGGCCCACCTCAAATCTCGCAAAGAGTTCGGTTGTATCGGCGTTCCTTACAATAAATCTAGTGAAAAGATTCTCAACTGCCTGAGCCTCGAACTTAGCGAAGAGATCAACAGTGGAGGCATTCTTTACAATAAATCTGGCAAAGAGATCAGTTGTATCGGCGTTCCTTACAATGAATCTGGCGAAAAGAGCCACATCGACCCCGATCTCGAACTTAGCGAAGAGTTCAATTGGTGTGGCTGTGTGCCTTACAATGAGCCTAGTGATCAGGTCAGCATGCGTTTGGAGAGTGCCTGAAATGAGGAGTTGGGCGGTAAACTGAGGTATCGCAGAAGCGTTTACATCGTGGACGTCAACAAGGTAACTGATGTTTTTAACCTCACCTGCTGCCTGCTGATCGATAGTAAATCTGGCAAACAGGTCACCTATCGTGAGAACATCGAAAACTGCCTTCAGGTTCTTGACTGAGCCGTGTCTTATTATCACGATGTTTTT
>SDBT01000641.1_pt1 | contig 56021 bp, 45 predicted proteins | sample 2277101 | NCBI WGS metagenome assembly SDBT01 (sample SAMN10404973, study PRJNA504765) | marine sediment metagenome | isolation source: marine sediment core GS10_PC15, 103 cmbsf | place: Arctic Ocean: Southern Knipovich Ridge | collected 2010 | reverse complement strand
ATGTTTTAATTATCATTATTAATTTAAATTATTAATGGAAAAAGGATACATCCCTCAATTCACAGATTACGAGAAATAAATCAACATATCCAAAAATGCAATAAATTGTCTAATGAACGATTGAATGCTGAAGGATTTAAAAAATAATAAATTATCAATATTTCTATAAAATTTATATATGGAAATCATTATTATCTCATTAGAAATCAAATTAGTGGGAGACGGAAATTATTTTGTTTTTTTTAGGCAATTATGTTAGAATTAGAAATAAAGAACGATACAATAATCAGATTGGGAAGATAAAAGGATTTGATGGAAATTTTTATACAATCGAATTAAAAAACATAAAAAGAACGATTTACTGTATGGAGAATGAAATTGAGAAAATTTCCGTAGAGGATATTGAAAAAAATAAAATTTTTTTGAAGTTAAGCGAAGAGTATCGATTTGAATTAAAAGATCAGGATTTAAAATTAACTTGTAATTGTTTAAGTAGTAACAGATATCTTAGAGGATTATACGCTCTTGGAAAATATTATCCTAGAGGGAATTATGAAGAAGAATTTGAAAATGATTACTTTACAAGACATATAATAAGTATCAAGAATCAAAATCGCCATTCAGCTGAAGAAATATCAAGAATTTATTTATACTTTATTGAAAAATCTAAGATCTTAACAAGAATAGTAAATATAGTAGATTTTATTGTATTTATGCCTAATGTTAATTTTTTAAATCACGTAAAATATTGGGGTGATGTACTTGTTAAAAACTTACAAAAGACGGATTTATCAAATTATGTATATATCGCACCTGAAAAGATAGAAGATATTAAATATTATAAGTATAAAAAAGCATGGCAAAGAGAAAAAGTCATAAATGGTGCTTTTAATATTAAAAAAAGTTTTGATGCAACTAAATTGAAGGGAAAAAATTGTTTAATTTTAGATGATATATGTACTACGGGGTATCAAATTAATGAGCTTACTAATACTTTAGCTGATAAGGGAATTAAAGAAGTTTATGCCTTTGTAATTGGAAAAACAAAATCTTAAAATTAAAAATAAAAAGCAGAAAAATTATAAAAATAATGATCTTCTCTCTTGAAAATTATTTGTTTTTAAGTAAATGGATACCATTACCTTTATCAGCAATTAAATTTATTGAAAAAGATGAATCTCATCCATTCCATAATATAATGGATATAAAAAAAACACAAATTATTGAAGAATTAAAAAAATTGAATAAGCAATCTGAAATCTCTATCAATAAACTCATTGTAAAAGCTTCCAAAATTGAAAATTTAATTAAAGAAAATATTTTCGAGAAATTGCAGGAAAATATTAAAAGATGGATTGCAAATAGAATTCAAATTGTAACTTACTTTGATGATAATTATCCCGTAAGGCTTAAAACTATAAAAAATCCTCCAAAAATCTTATTTGCACGAGGAAATTATGATTTAATCACCAAAGATGCAATTTCCATTATTGGAACTAGAAACCCTACAGAATATGGAAGAAATATGGCTTTCAAAATTGGACTTCGCTTCACTGAACTAGGATTTGTCGTAATTAATGGCTTCGCTAAAGGAGTTGATATTGAAGCAATTAAAGGGAGCTTAAAGGTTGGTGGAAAAATAATTGGGATTCTTGGTTCTGGATTATTAAATCCATATCCAAAAGAGAATGTAGAAATCTTTTTTGAAGTTATAAATAAAGGGAATGGTTTATTCCTCTCTGAGAATCTTCCAAATGATCCGGTCAAAAAGTCAACATTAGCAACACGTAATAGAATCTCAAGCGCCCTCAGCATTGGAAACATGTTTATTGAAGGTTCTGCAAAATCGGGAATACGGTATCAACTCAAGTATGGTAAAGAACAGAAAAAGCCTATAGTAGTGCTGAAACCAAAAAAGGATAATCCAAATGCTGCTATTCCAAACCAAATAATCACGGAAGAAAAACACTGTTATATTATTAAAAGTATAGATGATATCCCTCTAATTGCTGAAAAGTTGATTGAGATTAATAAAAAAAAAGAAAAATCGAGTTCAATTAATTCACAGAGGAAATTATCTGATTTTAAATATTAATCGATAAAAAATTATCAATAACAATTATATTGACTAGTGATTGATAAAATGATACTTGATGTTCATAACCACTCCCTAGAAGAAGCTATTGAAGCGATTTTATATAAATTTGATGAATGTAAAGAATGTAGAGATAAATCCTTGCAAATAATACATGGTCATAAGCATGGTACCGTAATTAAGGATTACGTTCGATCAAGCGGTTTTATATTAGAAGTAGCCAAAATGGGAAATGAGATTATTGAAAGCAGCTTTTCACAAGAGGGAGTAACTATATTTAAATTAAAACTGCCTATAATTTCATCGAAAAGGAAACCGATTCTAAAGTCTTCTTCTAATGAAAAGAAAGAAGAGCCGATTCTTTCGTTGGAAATTTGTTATAAGTGTAACGAAACAATGATTTTGTTAAAGGATTTTAATTGGTATAAATGTCCTAAATGTGGTAAGTTAAAAAAGAGGTAAATTCAAACTATAATAAACAGAGATATTTAATGACCGAATTAATAATTGATATTTGTTATGAGTGCAACTCAAGTTGTTTCTATTGTCAATGGAATAAAGATAATTATGAAAGTAAATTTAAAGAAATTCATTTACCTGATCTTTTAATTCCCCCTGAAAGTCTTAGAGCTCTAAATATAGATAGTATAGTTTTATCAGGTGGAGAACCAACCTTATCAAAATATATTCGAGAAGTAGTAAAATACTATAATCAATTGGAACTCCCCATTCGAATTATTTCCAATGGAATATTGCTAAATCGAAATAAAATCAAATTATTTTCCAAACTGGGAATTAAAGAATTTGTGTTTTCACTAGACACTTTATCTTTTGAAAATAACAAAAGGCATTCTTCCAATCAATCTAAACTTTTTAAAAAAATTTTAGAAAATTTAAAGAATGCTTCTATTATACGTAGAGATAGCCCATCTACTATCTCATTTCTTGGGCTAAATGTAGTATTAACTTCGATGAACTGTAATTGGTATGAAATTGAGAATATAATTTCTTATTCACAAAACAATACTATTGACCAAGTAAAATTTCAACCAGTTTTTGATGATGGTTATTTATCCTATAATGCTCCCATGTTAAATTTAACTAAAAAAAACCTTAAAGATTTAGATAAGATATATCTAAATTTTAGATCTAAAAAATATAACTCAAATTTAACTAATAATATCGAATTTTGGAGAGATTTAGAAAATCTTATTGAGGGTAAAGCTTTGGTTCCTAATAAATGTGCATTGAGGAGTAATACTGTATTATTACACGAGGGTTTATTGAAATTTTGTTTCTGGTGTCAACACACAATATATGGGAAGTCAAGCACAGTTTTTGATCATAAACTAATTAATACTATACATGAGGAATTTACCAAAAATTTGGAAAGTTGTGTGGTTAAGCCTTATTGCTTTTGTCTCCAACCCATTAACCATAAGTGGTCATGAAACCAGGTGAAAAATTATCCTAATTTCTATAATAATTCCAACATATAGACCAGAAAACCATACGTTAGAATCCTTCTTCCAATTAAATATCCCTGATGGATATAAAATCGAATTAATTTTCATTATTGACAATCCTTCAGCAAATAAAGCTAATTTAGAGAATATTAGCTTACATTATAAAAATATAAAAATAAAAATCTTAAAGAATTGCAAGAATTTAGGTGCTTCATCCTCAAGAAATAAGGGAATTGAAGTTGCTTCTGGAGAATTTCTTCTCTTTATGGATGATGATTGCGTTGCCAACCGTGACTTGCTTCTAAATTATACTAAAATCCTTGAAAAATATCCAGACCATCCTGGTTATATCGGTGTTACATACATGCCGGAAGCACATTCTAATTTTGAGAAAGCTATTAGATTGAGTGATATGTTACATTTTTTCACTCTTGCTGAAAAGAAAGAGGAGATGTTTTGGGGTATAACTGCTAATCTATTAATTCGTGCTGACGCAATAGGCGAAATTAGATTCCCAACTCACTACCCAAAAAAAGGGGGAGGAGAAGATATCAATTTTTGTTTAAAAATAATAGAAAATTACGATGGAATTAATCCTAATAATTTAAAACTATTTAAATCTTCTCCTGGAGCACAAGTCACCCACCCTTTTTGGTCGGAATCTTGTAAAACTTATATAAGATTTTTTAGATGGGGTTACGGTGATGTTAATTTACATAGAGATTTCCCTCAATATCGATTTCATCAGTATCCAAATTTAATTGAATATTTTACTATTTTACTGATTTTAGTTTTAATTAATTTACTATATCTTCCTAAATCAACTTTTAAAGTTATAATATATTTGTTGTTTAGTCTATCTTTATTTTATCTGTGGGAACTAATTTGTGAAAGGAGTAAATTTAAATCCCAAAAAAGAAATTATAATTTTATTTCATTAGTAAAGGCGGTATTAATTCGACAGTTTAACGACTATGGCCGGTATATTCATCAAATGCCAAAACTTTGGAAATTTACGGAGAGATGGGATTATTTTTGTACGGGAGAATCTATTAGATATGAGCGGTTAAACGCCCTAAAAAAATTTATAGGATTTTTTGCTATATCAGTTTTTTTATTAATTATTCTAATTTTTTAAAATGGATTGAAAATGAGAGAAAACAATATAAACTATAATTCTCTGAGAAGGTTCTATAAAACAAATCCCACAATGCTTAGTTCTCCTTATACACTTCATATAGATCTTTTTAGACAATATGGAAAAAGATTAACACCATTAGGTTTAAAAATCTTTTCAAAATTTCATCATAAAGATGCCAGAGTTTATGATTTCGGCTGCGGAACAGGCAATTTTTTAGCTTTTTCCAAACTGAAAGGCGCAGAATTGTGTGTAGGGCGAGATATAGAGAATTTTCTAGCTAAAGAGAATACAGGATATATTGATATAATTGAGATTGGCTCAAAGTTTCCCGTCAAACAAGAAAATAATTTTTTTGATATTGTGGTTTGTTCAGAAGTTTTAGAGCATACAGGTAATAATCGGAAATCTATTATTAGAGAATTATTAAGAATAACAAAAAAAAAAGGAATTATTTTTATAAGCACACCGAATTATTTTAATCTATTAGGAATTGTAAAGTGGTTGTTTGAAATAAAGGGTCTTTATACTAAACACACATGGGCTCCGTTTCAGAATTACACACCTCAAGTTCATGAATTTCCTTTAAAATCTTTTAATATACTAAATGAAATAAGAAAATTTAATGTGAAAATCTTAGAAAAAAAATCTTTTTGGTGGATAGATTCATGGTTACCATGGATCCACCGCCACTCAGAAGTGAAACTCTACTCAGGATTCATTGAATTTTTGAGATACAATGTTGATAAGGTCTTATCATGGAATCCTTATGGTGGCCTTCAATTCTATTGTCTTATTGAAAAACAATAATGAATGAAATCACTAATGCCCAAGAAAAAAAGAATTCTTAACTACCTAAATAACCAAGAGTATGGTGAAGTGCTCAATTTTTTATCCAAAATCAATTTGGATAAGTTATACAAGAAAAAAAGGGCTAATTACAGAATTATTAAGGGAATTCTTTGGGAATTATTAGGAAATTTTCCAAAAGCCTTAAAATCTTATAAGAAATCGCTGGAAATCATTCCCAAAAATGTGATAGCTTTCCAATACCAAACTCAATTATTAGCTGTTATGGGAAAATATCCAATAACATATCAAAGGTATCGAGAAATTTTTGAATCGAATCCAGAACTCAAAAATCCTTTCGAAATAAAGCGTTCTTACATTGGATTTAGAGATAGACTCGTAGATCTAATGTTATTAAATTCTTTCAATCCTAGTAATCGTTTAGAGAGAGATTTAAAGAATTATAATTTAGGATTAATTTATTTTTCAATTAATGAATATCAAAAAGGAATAAATCTCCTTAGGAAAAATAAGCAATCAAATATTTACACTAAGATTTTAATATCTACAGGTGAATTTTTAATAAATAATGATCCAGAGTCTATTGAGAATTTAAAAAAGCTGAAAATAGATAATATTGTGGATAAATGTATTAAAAACTTAATAGAGGCACTAGATTACAACGATATTGATAACGAAAAAAACCTTTATAATTATAATCCCATAATTCATGAGGCTTTGAAGGAAGACTTAAAAAATATTGAAGGTTGGTTCGATTATTGTGAAGCTAATTTATTGTATCAACTAGTAACACAAGTGCCTAGGAATCAAGCTAATCTTATTATAGTAGTTGAGATAGGAGCTTTTCTTGGTAAATCAACAATAACCATTGCAAAAGCTGTAAAAGAAAGTGGTGGGGGATGGGTTTATTCAATAGATCCTCACGAGGGGATTCCTTATTATCATCCTCAACCTACTCTATCTGACTTTATAGAGAATATAGGTTGGGCAAATGTAAATGATATAGTAAAAATATGCTTGGGAAATTCTGATGAATGGTCTGATAACATCTCAGCAAGTTTGTCTATGATTTTTATTGATGGAGACCATACATATGAAGTAGTTAAAAAAGATTATTCGAAATGGGAAGAAAAAATCATTATTAATGGACTAATTGCATTTCATGACGCTATTCAAGATGGTCCTTTTAAGTTAATTAGCGAACTTCTTAATTCACAGAATTTTCGTTTAATTTTTATTGTAGGGAGTCTAGCAATATTACAGAAAAAAGGACACAATAAAAACGATATTATATCAGCTTTAAATCAAATCCTTCTAAATATATATAGATTACACTATTTAGAATTTTTAAAAAAAGATAATTTTAGCAAACGGGACCAAATCGAGGATTTAATTAATCGTATTTTTAAATGAGAATAATGGAAGAAGAAAATATAAAAATCTGGGAGAAAAGCAATTGGACTTTTCAAGCACATCAAATTTTTGATGCTATTGTTAAATTTCCAGAAGAGTCAAACTTATCCATAATAATGAGACATTCTCATCGAATAGATACTGATGATATGCAAAAAATGGCAAATTTGGGATTAACTGGCTTAGGAAAAGATATAGCTGAGGTTTTTGGAAGTAAATTACCTTTAAATCGATCTATTCGATTATATTATAGTTTTGTCTCTCGTTGCAAAGAAACTGCAGACTCTATCTTAAAAGGATTTCAAACTATAGGAGGTTCAGGAGAAATATTTGGAGCATTTGAACCATTGTATTCGTTTGGAAAGGATTCTGATTTTGTTTTGAAAAACGCTTATAAATACCCCGGTGCAAAGTTTATTAATCGTTGGGCAGCAGGTTTATTTCCTGAGAAATATATTAAGAATTTTACAAATTATTGCATTCAATCTGCCTTAGATATATGGAATCAAGCAAATGTAAACAATAGAATTAATATTTATATAACACATGATTTAGTTGTAATGGCATTAAAATATGGATGGTTTGGTATTCCCCCTGGAAAAAATTGGGTAAATTATTTGGGTGGTTTTTTGATGGCTGTTCTTGAGGACAAAATACAGTTTTTTGATGAAAATGAATCTAAATTTCATGAAATTCCCTACTGGTTTGAATAAGAACTAATAATTATAAATGGGTCCATGTCAAAAAAATTGACCGTTTATTACTTTATTACAATATCTTATAAATAAATAAAATTCTCCACACACTCCTTAATTTTCAAAAAACCCTCTCAATAAGGGTAAGAATAATAGATTTGTCAAATTCTTTTTTAATCTTACATAGCCATTTTTCACCTCTGTTAGGTTGAAAGTTACCTTCCCTATCTGGAAAACATACTTTATTTGTTGGAGTCCAAGTAACAATATCACCCATTTTACCTTCTAGAAATCTATAAACTGATTCCTTATTTAAAAGTGTTTTTTCCATTATTTTGGGAAATTTTAGGATATCTTCTTCATTGAAGGATATCTTAAGTGAATTTGATAAACCTTTCTCTGAAGAAATCACGAGTTTAACCTTGATATCGAATTCTTTACGAATTTGCTTAATGAATTCCATATAATCCTGATCTTTAGCCCCAATTAATATCAAATTTGGTGGAGCCAATGAGTTAAGACATTTTCTAATTAAATTTTTTACTGCATAATCGATATCTTTATGACTTATTCGAATATCATATCCTAAACGAGAAATCTGATCTGGATCGATATGTTTTTCTTTAGTTTTAGTTAAATAATACAGTTCAGTATTTTTATCCAAACTGTGAGCATACTTCGCAACTCCTTCCAAATCTAGTTGGTCTTGAAAGTTCTCACCTAAAGAATTTGGACCATCAATAATTACAAGTACTGTGCTTTTAAATGTTGTTAACTTACCATCTTCAGCAAAGTTAGACTCATCCTCCAAGATTTTCTCATCTATTTCTTCTAATTCTGCAGAAAAAGCCATCATGAGATCACTGACATTTTGAGCCATACTCAAACTGGAAGTGGTTTCAGAAATGATTCTCGTTCGGATATCATTCAAACCCTCTAAATTAATTTTTGAAGAAATAAGAGAATTTTCTGGAAATGTTTTATCTACGAGATGGTTTGCAATCTCTCTCCCAATATTATCAAAAATAGCCCAATTTGTAGAATTTCTATTGTACAATTGAGAGAGTTGAGTAGTATCATCTTTTACTTTGTAGAATGGAGATAGATATGTTTCTTCAATTTTTTTATTTATAATCCATTTTTGGATTATGTTGAAGATTTTACTTGAATTTTGATTTATATTTTTTAGAAGAGACTCTATTTTTCCACCATGTTCACTTTCCACAAAAGTATCACGTCCTATTCGCTTAGATTTCACAAATTTCTGCAATAAGGAAACTGGGCTCCCTCGGGACACCCCGTCTACTATTTCTAATGAACTCCGGAAAGCTTCATTTAAAGTGATTTTATTTTCATAGCTAGAAAAAATCGGGGGATTATGAATAGGTTTCATCCCTGTTAATGGAGACTGAGCAAAATTTTCATCAATAAATTTGTGATTTAGATTTTGGAATTTTCTGAAATCTTTTGATTCAAACGAAATAAAATTTTTCTCGTAGATTTCCGAAATCAGAGTAAAAATCTGATTAAACCATTTTTCATTTTGATTGTCACTTAAATATCGAAAAACAGGCAAGTAATCAAATGCGGGATTACCAGTGAAATATTTTTCCACTTCTGTAAAATATTTTTCGTCGTATTTACCCTCTTTCGATTGCTCCTTACAATATAATAGAAAATTATCATATTTCTCTAGATTATTAACAAAATCGTCTGTAAAACTTTTAAAATAATTACCGAAAAATTCATCAAGATATTTTTGTGTATTTTCATTCTTTAATCTTTTTCCAAAATAATCAATTATACCACTGCACAAAAAATAATCTTTCAATTTATTTTGATATTCCGGTTTAATGCTGTAGAGAAGTCTTTTTTTAAACATTTCCTCAATATCAGCATTATTCCAATAATCATAACTAACCCATTGATCAAACACCCCTCTACCTATTGGAGTCTTTAATGCGGCAAAATTAGTCCAATTCCGATGACCAATTACGAAAATGAAGATTGGTAATTCAGAAAAATATTCATCATTTTCCCAATGCCCTTGGAAATTTCTCCAGAACTCATAAAACGGTATGAATTCAGACTCATCTTCAATAATATTAGCTTGATCAAACTCTACAATGAACTTTGCGTTAGGTTTGATGGTTAAGTATTGCTTATAGATTTGAGTTATCAAATAAATTTTATCTAGAATTGCTTCAGGATTAGATCCCCTCATTTCTTTAAATTCATTAATTTTACCAACAACTACTTTTTTAAATTCGGGATTAGATTCTTGTAATAAATGTGTATACCATTGACTAAATAACCAATCATCTATCTCTTCAACATTCTTATATTGGCCCATTTTTGAATTTATTGTAAGAGTAATGCAATCCTTATAATGTTTTTTCATTTTATGAATAATATATTTACCTAACTCTGTTTTTCCTGTTTTAAATTCACCCAAAATCGCAAATCTTTTGGGGAAAAAATGGGATTCATACTTAAATAAATTATGTAAAGGAAAAAAGATTTTAGTCTTCAAATCTTTTTGATTAACTTCAATAAATAAATCTTCTCTATTCCTTTTTTTAATTTTTTGAATATATAATCGATCTTCATAGATATAATCTGAAAAGGAGAATAATTGATTATCTTTCGTCGATTCTTCTTCTGAACGACTACCGACTTCTGGTTCGTTTTTAGCTCCAAAATTTACATCTTGAGGATCTTCTTCTACTTCTTCTCTGGTTTCTGTTGAATTCTCCTCCGGTTTTTGGACGGGAGTGTCATTCTTTTCTCGATAAGGTTCTCTCCGATTAATATTTTCTAATGTTTGTATAATTCTATAGGACTTGTCTTCGCTTAACGCTTCAGCGAATAAGATCAGCATTTCTTTACTGCTAATAAATAATCCTTTTTTTTTCATTGGTTTTCCATCATCTTTCAGGGGGTTAATTTCTAATTGTAACATAGCAGGACGCGTTTTAGTTTTTGGTACTTTCACGACATAGACCCCTGGAATAGGAGTGGACATTTTTTCCCAGTCCCGACCGTTTTGAAGGTGTTCTTTAAGTTGTTCCCCAATAGTAGGCATATTGAATTCTCTAAATTTATATCAATTTGATAAAAAATACATAAAATTCTTTTTAATTAAAATTATTGAATAACTTACTAAAATAATTTAAAGAATATCTAAATAATATTTGTTGAACATACCAAACAAAAAAATTTGAGATTTACACCTAAATGTGGTTAAACTAAAAATTTAAAAATTTTTAAAATTTCTTCTCCTGACTCGGTCAAATAAATTTTTTTATTTCTTTTATCATCTGAAATTTTAATATATCTCATTTCCTTAACCAGGGGCTCTAAAAATTTAGTGCTCTTCATGTATAAAGCCGATTTTCTTCTAGCTGGGTCTTGGTGTTTACTTTCTAATTCTAAAAATCCTCCTTTCTCAAGTTCTTCAATTAATCTTTTCTTATAAATAAAAAACTCTTGTTCAGTATCATATTCTTTATTTTCATACTTTTTTTTGATAAGGCTTTGGACAATTTTTAAAGTTCTTATGTAAATGTCTTTTGGTTTTTTTATTGGAAATGTTATGGGAGTTTTAATGAAAAATTCTCCTTTATGTCGTGGACCTCCTCCGTGAGGATCATATAATGAAGAAAAAACATAATAAGTATCACATTTCCATAATTTAGACGCTTCAACGGATGCGATGGATGCCATTTTAGAACCAGTGCTAATGTTTATAAAAATTTTACAATGAGGATTTTCTTCTCTCTCTGTTTTAATAATTTTTGAAAGTTCTTGTATGATTTCAATATAGTCTGTATAATCAACCTCTTTTTGTATAATTTCTAAGAGAGGTATTTTTTTTTTAAGAAATCTTGTATTTTTTTCGTAATAGTCAATATTTATGTCTTTTTGGTTTGTTTTTCGGATAATTGCAGTAAAGTAATATAACTTATTTGGCGGGATTTCAATAATTGGATTTGTTATTCTTTCTTCCTCTTCACAATTAAATACAATATGAATCTGTGGCGAGAACATTTTTTTTGAACTTTTTATATTAAGTTTATTAACCTTATTAAGTTAATAAGCTTTATTTTCTTTGAAATTTTTTTATTATTATTAGAATAAAAAAATTATTCAAAAAATTAAGGCGATAAAAAGAAAATGCTTATAGAATTCCAAAATCTGGTACCTAATACTTATAATCCTCGAAAACTTTTTAGAAGTGCTTCTTTAGAAGAATTAAAAGAATCAATTAAAAATTATGGTCTAATTGAACCACTAGTAGTTAGACCTATTAATAAAGATAGGTATGAGGTAATATGTGGTATGAGGAGATATTATGCACTACAAGATTTAGGTATAAAGGAAGTTGAATGTTCTATAAAAAATATTGATGATACTAAGGCTATAGATTTAGCTTTTATGGAAAATCTTCAACGAGAAGACCTTACGCCAATCGAAGAAGCGAAAATGTTTCTAACACGCTTGAAAATATTCCCTGAATTTCAAAAATTAGCTGATTCAAACTCCAATTTTCATTATAATTCGGAATTAATAAAAAAATTATCGAAATTATATTCTATCAGTGAGGGTACAATAAGAAACAGAGTAAGTCTACTAAATTTACCCGAGGAATTACAAAACGCTGTTGAAAACAATGAGTTGTTGCTTAGTTTCGCTTATGAAATTGCTAGATTAAATCAAATTGAACATAAGAATATTGCCTTTGATAGTATGCACGAGATGTATAGCGATTACAAATTAGAAAAAGATACAATTAGTCTTTCTGAAATTAATACTCGAATAACTACTAAAATAAATTATTATAAATCGAAGGAAAATGAACAGAAAGAGATTACACAGCAACGAATTAAAGATTTAGAGAGAAAAATAAAAGAGACATTAGACAGTAAAGATAAGGTTATAGAAAAGCTAGAAACAAAAAGTGAAGAAGTATTTAATAATAATGCTTTTAAAAACGAAGATTTTTCTAAAATAGAAAAGAATAAAGATGTTTTAATCAAAAGTAATCATTTACTTGAATTTCTAGAAGAGGAAAATATAAAATATGCCAGTGATGAAGCCTATGAGAAAATTGTATCTGAAATAAACATTATAGAAAATGGACTTTCTGACATTAAATTACTGATATCTAGAACTAAAGAGAAAAGTATTCGAGTATGTCCTTTTTGTTTTGCTAAAATAGATCTTCCAGCGATTATAAGAAAGGAAAAAAATTATAATGAGGAATTAGAAGAACTAAAAAAGGAAAGGAAATTGATAGCAGGAATAAAAGGATTTATTTCTGATACAAAAAGACAGATTGAGAAATTTTTAAAAACATTAAAATCAAAAGATGATTTCATTGGCAAATTTAATAGAGAATTAGAGGGATTAAAAGGAAATGTATAAAGATATCAAACCAGATGATAAAGGAATAATCGAACGAGTAGAAGTTGAGCGAATAACTATTAATCCAGAGCTATCATTGAATGAATTATTGCTTGTAATGAATAAAAGTAAGAAAATGAAAGAAATTGAAATTTTAAAAATAGGTTTTGAGGGTTCATTACAAGCGCAGACCTTTAAAGAAATGGGATTTGGAAAAGAAAAGAAGGTTGTAATAAAACAAACTGGAACAGGAATGAGTATACCTAGAAAAGTACTGAGAATTGATTCTTCATATAATATTGAAGATCTTATTGACGCCTTTAATGAATTAGAAGATTATCTTATATCTCATAAACATAACTATTCTTTAGATATTTATCCTGTAAAAATATCATTAGTTGATAAAGGTAATGCTCCAAATTACGCTCAACATATTGTCGTATTTGAAAAAAGGAGGGGTGTTGATAAAAATAGTGAAGTAGGTATTATGTTAAAAGGAGCTCAATATATGCCACTTGATGCAGTTAAACTTTTTAAGGCAAAATATAATGTTAAGAAGAATAAATATGAAAAAATTGGAATACCTTCTGTTATAACTGAAAAAATGAAACATTATGATTCAAAAAGTCAATTTATAGATGCAGATGATATTAAAAATTATACCAGAAATCTATATGAATCAGAATTTACAATAAGAACTAATTGTATTGTTGGTAAAGAAACGAAGGTTTTTGCGAAATTTACAACGATCCCTGAAGGCATATGTAAAATTGTACCAAAATAATCATCTTAAAATAACAGAAAATATACTAAAGAAAAAAATCAAAAAAAATTGCTATAAATAGAATTAATTTACAAATAAATAAAATTTCAGTCACAAAATTACTCATTTTTACCAAAAATTTATAATATCCCATTGAAATCATATTATTAGAAAATCTATGACATCTATAACCATCTATGATGGAGCAAGTACCATCGGTGGGACTAAAATTTTTATTGAAGAGAAGGGAAAAGGTATATTTCTTGATTTCGGAATGAATTTTAAAAAATATGGTCAATATTTTCAAGAATTTTTAAAAGATAGACCCTCTAGAGGGATTTATGACTTAATTCAATTAGATATAATTCCAAAATTGAATATCTATAGAAAAAGTCTTATCCCCTCCGATCTTGATATTTCAGGCTGCCCCACCTTAAACATAGAAGCGGTTTTGTTAAGTCATGCACATATGGACCATTATGGAAATATCGGCTTATTAAATACGGAAATTCCTATAATTACTTCTCCGACTGCTTTTGCCCTAGTAAAAGGAATGATAGACTCTTCAAGACTTTCACCCCAATTAGAAGTTGCATTTTTTTGTAAAAAAACTAAAGGATTATCTGATAAAACGATAAAGGCAATTAGTGGAGCTTACCAAACTCGTAAACTTATTTCTACGCAAAAATATTCGGATACTTTTGAAAGTTTTATGACTACAAATCTAAAAAACGCTCCCAAAAAAGATGGGACCTTAAAGACGCTAGAAAACAGTGGTTTAAGCGATTTAACAAGTAATCCAACTCAATTTGAAATTAAAGCCTTTCCAGTAGATCATTCGATCTTCGGAGCGACAGGGTATCTTCTTTCTAGTGATATTACAATTGCTTATACAGGTGATTTCCGCCTTCATGGAAGAAATGCTAATAAAAGTAAAAAATTAATCAATAATGCTAAAGATGCCTCTGTACTAATTATAGAAGGAACAAGAGCAACAAGAGAAGACCTTGACGAATCAGAAGAAGAGGTTTATGAAAATTGCCTCAAAGTTACTGATAAAGCAAAAGGAATTGTTGTTGCTGATTTTTCCGCAAGAAACTTTGAAAGGCTTGAAATATTTAAAAAAATTGCCACAAAAGTTGGTAGAAACATAGTAATTCCCGCAAAACAAGCATATTTATTAAAATCTCTTGAACAAGTCGATAAAATCGATAGAACCAGCGATATCTTAATTTATAGTGAATACAAGTCCAGTAAAAGTTACTGGGAAGAAAACTTTTTAAAAAACCAACTACAGTATATTGATCCTACAGAAATTTCGAATGCCCCTGATAAATACATTCTATGCTTTTCGCTCTACGAAATAAAACATCTACTCGATATAAAACCACAAAATGGAACTTATATCTACTCTTCAAGTGAAGCTTTCCAAGAAGAATCTGAATTTGACTTTATAAGATTAAATAATTGGCTCAAACATTTCGAATTTAATGTCAATGGCTTCGAAATTTTAAATCAAAATGGACGGTTAAAACCTGAATTTACAAAAGGATTTCACGCATCTGGGCACGCTTCAAAAAGCGATTTATTATGGGCAATCGAAACAATTGACCCTGATTACATTATTCCAGTTCATACTGAAAATGCCACCTGGTTTAAAGAAAATTTTGACAACTTTCTCCAATTAAAAGAAGCTCAAAAATTCATTTTTTAGAATTTTATGAATAAATTAGAATAATGGAAAATGTAAAAAAAAAAAATACTGTGAATATAATATAGCTGCATGATATTACTTTGGAAATCAAGAAGTTAAATATAATTCAAAAAATTTTGATTTTTTTATAAAAACATATTAAAATTCAACGATTTCAATCGGTTCTTTAAGCTTTGGCAATATTACTTTAATATCATAATTCTTAAATAATTTCATAAAAAACTCTGAATATTTTGTGTGGATGGGCATTATACGCTCTGGTTTGATTTCTTGCACTAGTTTAATAATATCATGCGGTTTTGCATGACCAGAGGCATGAATTTTATAAGTTGGTATCCCTATCTTCCTTAGTTCACTTGATATTTCTTTAGTGTACTGTCGATAAGCCTCAGCATAAGGATCCACACTTGATGAAATGAAAGCTCCGTTCAGTTCCTTAGGTAAATGTTTTTTAACTCTTTTAAAATCTTGAATCGATGTTATAATTCTATTTTAATCGATTTGTATTACATGTAAAAATCTATAGCAATATTATTTTCCTAAGAATTATGTTCTAGACAAACTTATATACAAATTTTTTTGTATAATATTTAATAAATTTTAAGTAACAGGTTGAGGAAAAATTATTAATATAATTCTCGATAAAATTGATCAAGATAAATACTTCTCAGATGGAATTCCAAAAAGGAAGCTAAAGCGATTTATAAAAGTTTTACCAGATAAAATTAAAAAAAATTTAATTTTGCAGAAAAATCAAAAAAAATTTAACATTTATGATCTGTTTGATTTATTAAAATTTATATATATCGTTCAAAATATAAGAGATTATGGTGTATTGATTCAAGATTGCCGTAATTATTCTAATGGAAAGGAAGATTTAGTAGAGATTCTGATGAACCTTACATTGATTGAAAAAGCATCAACTACTATATCCTTTAAAATGTTTACAATAATTAAAACAACAGAAATAGGAAATGACATTGTTTCAATATTAGTAGATCTTTACCTAAACAACCTTAAATTTAATAATCTCATAAAAAGTCATAATCGTTTTTTATTATTTTACATAATTAATAACAAAATGCCTAAAAGTAACAAATTAAGTGAGCTTTATGGATATTATGATTTTAAAGAACCTACAAAAATTGATTATTATATCGATATCTTATTTAAACCCTTAAATGATGAAATTTTAAGAGATATTACGTTCTGGTCTAAATCTTTTTATAAAGAAATGAGAGAATTCTATTCTTACATGAATGAAATTGGTTTATGTTATAAAGCATCTCATTATGTAAGTAGTAGGAAGGGTGAAATAAGGCTTTCTTATTATGTTATACCTGAAGAATTGATAAAATTTCTTATAAGTCATAAAAATAAATTAAGAATTGCTTATTATAATCAAAAATTATCAGAAGTAAAACAATATTTGACTAATTCACGTAGTTTTATCAATTTTTTTAAAAAATATGATGATAATATTAATTCATTATACTTAGAAATAAATAAAGAAATCGAAACTTTAATTATCCATCAAATTGAAGAATTAAAGCAGAAAGAAATCATAGAGATAAACACTAAATATTATGAAACTTACAATATTTATGAAAATCCTTTCAACATCAAAAAGCAAGTCATATTTGAAAAATTTTTTCGAGAAAAAGAAGAACAAATTTTACTTAAGGCAAATTCAATGATTCAAAACCTATTAGACACTGATAAGAAGTTAAAAAAATCCTTTCAACAGTTCCCTTTAGAGAAAAAACTGAAAAAACATAAGATTAAAAATGAACCAAAATCAGAAACTAAATATATTTCAACAGAGGAAAAGAATATTTTCTCCTTAGCAGAAGAATTTCAAAATTTTTCCCTTACTGATATGGTTAGAACTACAGGTTTAACTCCAGAATATATATTGAAAGTTTTAGATAATTTTACAAAATTAGGAATGTTAAGACACTTTAAAGATTATGTAAAGGGCGATAGATGGTTTATCATTAATTAATCCTGAATTTTTAAATTTTTTAAATTTGGAAAGGTGGAATAACTATCTAAATTAAAACGCTGAAAAAGTAACCGCAAACACACAGTTTCAACATATACTATTTAATATCATTCTTTCTTAATTATTAATGATGAAACAATTAACCGAAAGAGAAGTCCAGTGGTTAGGGGCCTTCACTAAAAAACATGAATTTTTTATACCGATATTCGAATATTACAAAATAAATACTTCTTTAACTAATACCCAATATTATTGGCTAAATCTTTTTATTAATTTAAGTCAAAGTGAGGATTCAAAAGCCCATAATAATTACTTTAGACAAGCTATCGTTAAAATACCATGTCCCCACTGTAGTTTTCTTTGTTTACATCAAATTAAACATTGCCCGAAATGTGGAGAGCCCTTACCTAAAATTGATGAAATTTCTAAAATTATAGGTGTTCCTGATTCTAACATAAGCGAAATCGACTATGCGGAGAAAAATATTATCCATTCATTAGAGCAACAAATTAGCAGACCTTTACCTATAAAAGACAAATTTGACATAAGCTCAACTTGTTATGTAAAGGAAAATGAAGAAATCATCGGATTAAGCCTTTCAAACTGTGGTTTAAATTACTTTCCACGCGAAATTCTTAAACTTACTTCTCTGACCCATCTCGCTTTGAGGAGAAATAACATTGCATCATTACTGAAAGACATCGGTTTTTTATCAGATTTGGTATACTTGAATTTGCGTCTAAATAAACTTGCTAAATTACCCTCCTCTATCGGACTCCTTTCAAATTTAAAATTTCTAAATTTGAGCTCTAATAATTTAAAAGAACTCCCAAAATCAATAGGAAACTTGGGATCGCTAAAAGAATTAAATTTAAGTAATAATAAGTTAAAAATTGTACCTGAATGCATTGAAAATCTGAATTGCCTTGAAACTTTAAATTTAAAAGCAAATTATTGGATCAGCATTCCAGAAGGCATCGAAAAGTTAAAAGAACAAGGACTTAAAATTATATTATAATTACCTATTAAATGAAACTTGTATTCCTCATGAAAAAACATATCCAAGTCTCTTTAGTAATTCCGACATATAATCGATTAATGAAACTATTCCGTCTCTTAAAAAGTGTATCTCGATTAAATCCGTTTCCTGATGAAATTATAATAATAGATGATCATTCTACAGACCAAACGCCGGAATTACTTAACCGATGGAAAGATTTAGATAATGGGATGCACAAGAAAATTGTATTAAAAGACCAAAATAAGGGACCCGCACATTCCCGAAATATAGGAATTGAATTGGCGTCAAATAAATTGGTGGCGTTTGTTGATGATGATGTTGTAATTAAAAGCAATTGGGTAGAAAAAATAACATCGCCCCTATCTAATGGCCATAGGAGTCTTGTTGGTGTCGGTGGAGTTGTTAAAGCCTTTAAAAAGCATGTTATTAGCCAATATTATCTAATTCATAAGATTTTGGAAGCACCAATCCAACTGAATTATCTACCAACCGTGAACTGCTGTTTTAAAAAAGAACATCTTATGGAAGTTGGTGGATTCGATGATAATTTCTTATTTGCTGGAGGCGAGGACACTGATCTCTGTCTTCGATTAAAGAAAAAGGGCTTTCTCTTCGATAAAGTTCAAGACGCTATAGTGTATCACGATTTTTCACCAAATTTTATTGATTTTTGCCAAACATGGTTAAGATATGGAAAAGGAACACATTTAGCAATTCATAATCTAAGGAGGGATTCACATGACTAAGTCATATTTAGTCAATGAAATTCAACAGTATGAGCTCTCTGAATTATGGGAGCAAAATATCATTGCCCGAAGATTCTCCATAAGGAATATTACTAAACAATTGACCTATAATCTTGAAATTTATCTTCGGGAAAAAGAAACCTTAACACATATAATAGTTTTTTCATTTTTAGGTATCATTCAATTCTTTTTTTATACATTAGGAGCGTTTATTGTAAGATTACGGCTAAGAGATATGTCTTTACTTAGAAGCTAATATTTATTAGATTAAAAGAAACTTGATGTGGGATGTAGAGAATTACAAATAACCGTAATGTATCGTTCCAACAAGATTTTTCATAATATTATTTTTCTTCTTCAGCTGGTATAAAATAAAGGGGTGTCTAAAAAGGATATTAGTATATTCAATAGGGGTTGGTTCAAGTAATTCAAAACTTCTATCAAATTTTACTTGATTATACGACTAAATTTAAATCTTTGAAAGAATTAGATTTAAATATTCATTTAGAAGGAGAGAAGTTGAGGGATCAAAGATGCAAAAAATTAAGGAATCTGCTCTTGTTGTTTTTAGCGGTGGCCAAGATTCGACAACATGTCTTATATGGGCTTTAAAAAAGTTTGAAAACATTTCTGCTATTACTTTTAACTATAAACAAAGGCATAAAATTGAGATTGAATGCGCTAAAAATATCGTTGATTTGTTAAGTTCCAAAAAGAATATCCAAATTGCTTGGCTCAAGGATAGCACCCAAATAAATCATGAAATTGTGGATATGTCCTTCCTATCTAATATATTACAAACTGCTATGATTCAAGATTTAGACATAGAATACAACGACGAAACAAACCTTCCAACCACATTTGTACCTGGAAGAAATATTTTATTCTTGACGATTACCGCGGCTTATGCGTATCAAAAAAAGATAAAACATATAATCGCTGGTGTTTGCCAGACTGACTACTCTGGTTATCCTGATTGCCGAGATGCAACAATTAAATCGCTACAAGCGACATTAAAATTAGGATTAGAATACGATATAATAATTCATACGCCATTAATGTGGAAAAATAAAGCTGAAACAATTAAAATGATGCAGAAATTAGGTGGACTTGGGTTATATAAATATACTCATACTTGCTATAAAGGAGAACGCCCTGCTTGTGGAGAATGTCCTGCATGTGAATTACGATTGAAAGGTTTTAAAGAAGTAGGGTTAGTAGATCCTTTAGAATATAAATAAAACTAAATAAATATTATTATTCCTCATAAGAAGCCATAGAACTCTTACTCTCCCCAACTTTTACGACTATCTTTTTAACTTTATAGATCTCCTTTAATTTGTCGTAAATATATTTTGCTAAAAGCTCGCTGGTTGTAGCTGGCAAGGGGAGAAAGCACACATCAGAGTGAGGGAAAACATATCTTTTAGTTGGTGTGATAACTTCCACTGAACCTTGCTCCTCTCTTATTTTTATATCTTTTGACTCTGTAGGAATTAAGATATAGTGGTCCATAGGCTCAACAATCAATTTTAATTTTTTATTAAGCTCCATAAAATCTACAACAAAGTAATTATCGTCTAAATTGTCACTAACCTCAACTGAAACATAGTAATTATGTCCGTGGAGCCTTGAACATTTAAAGTGCTCCTTTAGAAAATGACACGCGCTAAACTTTACTTTTGATTCGTTTACAATTACTTTAAATCCCATATATAGACAAACCCTCGATTTATGCTTATTACTATTACTAATTTTATCTATAATAAATTATTTAATGGTATTCTTTTTTTTCTTCTCTTTACTTTAAAACAATTAAGCCATAGAACTATTTTAACACGATTATTTAAGATTTAATAATCCTTTTAATACCGAACAACTCAAAGCAGCTTGAGATATTTATGTGCTTGAATAGATAAAGTTAAGCTTTCTGATGGCAGAAATTCCGCGGCAGTATAAAATACATTATTCAAATGCGATGTAGAAATGGAATATTTATGCTTTAATTCTTTACTTTCGAGATAGACTGGTTGAATCGCCAATCCTACTGCTTGACCATTTGAGTATGTGATCTTAGAGAGTTCTTTACTTATCCACCGAATATCTTGAAGTTGTGTTTGTGAAGTTACAACCAGTTTAGCAAATGTTTCAGAGCCATATTTTACCATATTCCTTATAAAGTCTAATTCAGTAATAACTAAGCTTTTCCAAGGATCTGGGGGCGCAACTTTGGAACTCAAATCTTTAATATCACAACAACAATATTTAAAACATGTTGCGAGTTGTTTCTTTTGACTATTATCAAGAATTATTGTTCCATTTGTTTCTAAATACAACGGATACTCTATGTGTGCGCCTTTTAAAGCTTTTGATAAATTCAAAACAAAATCCGGTTGGTATAAGGGTTCCCCACCAGTAAAGCTTATAGAATGAAGGTCCAGAGTAATTAATTTCTTAATAATTCCAATTATTTCAGCAATTCCTACAGGATTGTTTGAATTTATTAATTTTTGCGAGCCAGGATTTTCTTCATATTTGAACTTTACCGACTCTAATTTTTGAGCGCCAGGTGAATCACACCAGATACACCCTATATAACCAAAATCGCCTTCTACTAAATTACAACCAGAAAATCGAACGAAAATTTGGCGTTTACCAAAACAACTCCCTCGTACCGTACCACCTTCTCCTTGAATCGATGAGAACACTTCTGAGAGATAGCCTTCTGAATCTTTTTCAAACATGTATAAACAAGATATTTGTATATATGATTAGAATGTATCTAATTTTTTATCTCTAAATCTATTATTTTTTCACTAATTAATTAAAATATTTTGTAAAATATCACCCACTACTTTAAATTGCGGTGCTATGATCTTTACATTTCTCTTTTTTCCAATAAATATTTTTTTTAATTAATCATTATCCAATATAAATGCCTAATAAGAAATATTGTAGAAAATTAAGTGATTTAAAAAATGGAAACTGAAAATAAAAGTGAATCTATAAAGTTAAATTAAAGAAATGAATACTGGCCTCAGAGTAACATTAACTGCTATAACTGATGCACTATAAATAACTTTCGGCTACAGTTTCCAACCTATAAGCTTTTTTGGACTACAGTTCAGGGTGGCTGAATTAATCGTTGGAATGTGTATCCTTTTTCCGCGGGAAGGCTTAGTTGGGAATGTAATTGGTGTGTTTTTTGTTAATCTTAGCTCACCATTAGGCCCAATTGATTTAATTAGTTGTATCGTGAATATACCTGCCCTCTATTGTATTGTTTTCTTGAGAGATAAAAGGATTTTGAAATACTTAGGCGGAGTGTTATATGCGATTATAATTTCATTATATGTTGCTATTGTACTAAACTATGCTTATGGACCGCCAATCTGGTTGATGTTTGTTCAAGTATTAATTGCTGAGGTAATTCTCGCAACATTTGGAATATTATTATTTGATATTGTTAGAATGAGAGTGAATCTATAACAAAAACTTTATATTGCATTGTTTTAAATTTATTTGTTTTAATTTTTTTACTTTTATATTTTCATTAGTCCAATTAAAACATTTAAATCAACTAAAACTTTAATCAAAAGAATAAACAAATATCTAGATTATTAGATCATTAAGTTGAATTTATTAAATGTCTGAATCAGAATATTGGATTAAAGTAATTGAATGGTTAAATAAAAATAAAATGATCTATGCTTTTCATACTTCTCATAAGTCTGAATTAATGAAGGATCATGAAGAATGGGTAATAGAATTCGAAAAAAAATCCGGTGAAATAATCCCTGTTCATTCAATCAAAATAAAAAATTCATATTCTGATTTTTTGGCACTGAAATCCGAAGAATTTGAAGATATTGACTATATCTATTCCCTTGAAGTAAAAGGTAAAATAGATCGTAATGGTTTTATAAGAGGCATTTATCAAGCAGAAGATGCTCAAAATGGTACTGATTATTCAGTTATTTTAATCCCTAGAGACTATGTTAAGCCAGAATACGAAAAGGAGTTAAATGAAAGAGGAATTCTATTAGGAGTGATTGATAATAAAGGAAATATCACACTTCTAAATAAGAATGCAGCAAAATCTTCTTTTAATCCAAAGACTCATAATAGAATTTTAAAATTCTTATTAATAATTAAGCAAAAAAAAAAAAGGAGAATTGATCTCAAAGATAAGGAGTAATAAGACGATTTTTATACATTACTTAGTACCGGGTTATATAAAATATCTTTATAGAAAATATGAAAAAAAAGATTTAACTAGTAATGAACTTGAAGATTATCTAAAGACTCATTGGAGAAAACTAATAAATAGGAAAAAATGGAACAAATTATTCTCACAGGAAGTAGAGCACTTAAAAATTCTATTTAAAGGTTGGAATAAAAAACCTATTAAAGATTTCATTAAAGTTTCAACCCAATTTGGTTTTATGAATAAAAATTTGTATTTATTTTCTTGGATAGAGTTTTATTTAGATCGTATCAAACTACCGAATATAGATATATTTCCAGAAATTCAAAACGAACAAATTAAAAATAACATCATTAGGTTATTCTCTTGCGCAGTCGATATGATTGGGAAAAATAATTGGTTGTTCCAAAAACATCCTCTACTTTCACATTTTATTTTAGATTTTCTATCTAAGAGGACAGATATGAAAATTTTCAATAAATGGATAAGAAACGTTATAGAAATACACACTCCAAATAAGGAAGTTATGATAAATAAAATTGGTGTGTCCTTCCGAGATATTATAAATTATATTTCAAAAATAGACTTTTTACTAGCAAAAGAATTCTTTTTAAAAGAAGACGTTGGTGAAAGAACATCTAATGATGATATATGTATTTCTCCTATAAAAAACTTAAAATGCCCCAAATCTGCTAATGAAAAATGTTATGGACAAACAATTAAAGATTTTAAACAACTATTGAATTACAACAAGGAGATTTCTTCTTTATTGCGTAATCTGAATAATCCTATCGAAACCTATATGGATTTACCTAATAAATATTTCGAAGAAAATAGTAAAACTATGCCATTACGATTCGGATTTATCAAAGGAATTGCTAATTTACAAATAATATATAATTTTAAAAGAAATATAATTAATTTAGGTTATTTTCCTAAAGAATTTGTAGAAAATAATGAACTTCTTAAAGACAATAATTATCCATTAGGCAATGATACACGCTTAGGCAGATATTGCCCTTATTTGGATCGTTGGTCTATGGATCTCGAAAATGAATTTTTTTTTGAAAGCAATCAATAAGATCTGAATTGAAACCAAAATTTATTAATGTAACAGAATATACTTCTTTTAGATTTTATTTCTACTGATTTTTATAGCTCATTGAATGCTCTTAGAGTTTGAGATTTATAACCATAATGAGATTTAAGTGATAAAAAATTCCAAGGTTTTAATCATTAATTGATAATAAGAAATAAATAGTCAATAATAATATTCGCAGGAAGTTTAATTAGAAACTATAAATACGGGCAAGTGCTATATATTTTTAAATAGTATTTAAAAAGATATTCAGGGATTTCAAGTAACTAAAAACCTCCTGACATTTATAAATTTAAAAACTACAAAAAACATAAACAAAAAACATTTATGGATAGCTTAGAATTTTATACTGTATGTCATAGCAACATGGATTCATTAAATAGAGGTATTAATTCAGTTAATCAAGAAGTAAATTTATTAACAAGCTATTCTCATATCTTTAAAAATCCCACAAAACCCATAGAATTACCTGCAAATGGAAAAAACTTTATGATAGATTCAGGAGCTTATGATTTCTTAATTAGAGAAAAGAATGATGATTTTCCATTTACTACCAAAGAATATGCAAAGACGATGATAAATCTACCCATTGATAATTTTAAAAATTTTACTGTAGTAAGTATGGATTATATATGTAGTCCTGAAGAAGAAAATAACAATTTGGAACTAATAGAAAAAACTCTTGATAATGCGGAGTTCTTAAAGCATGAGTTTAATAATTGCCAAAAAATTAGCTTTATGCCAGTTGTTCAAGGATATCAAAAACAAGAATATATTCATTGCGTCAAAGAAATGGTTAGAAGAGAAATTATTCAAGAAGGTGATTATGTAGGTATTGGATCCTTAGTGGCAAGGAGAAAATTAAAAGAGACACGAGTAATAATAAGAAGCATCTATAACTATTTGAAAAAAGAAATATCAAACTTTAAAATGCATTGCTTTGGCATAAATTTAAGCATTATTAAAGACAAAGAAATTTTTAATATGATTAATTCGATTGATTCTTTAACATGGACTTTTCCTTATCTTTATGGAAGAGTTAAAATGTTTACTAGAGAAAGCTTAATTGAAGCTAATACTAATGGTAAATTAAAAGAACCAGAATTTTATTATATCTCTTTAGACGCAACTTTGAAATATATTGATTTTTTAAACTTAAGATTTCGTAATAATCTTGATTTTGAGGATAAGTATTTGATAAATAAAAGAAATCAAAAACGTAATTATTTTTTCTATTTTAATTTAGCAAAAAAGTTGACTGGAAACGATAAATATATTAAAAGACTGGGGAAAGTTAATGATATTATTGAATTTATATTAGAAGTGAATGAAACTTTTCCAAGAGAACCTGAATTAATAATAGATAAAATTCCAGTATATACTAGTCAAAAACTATTATTCTTAGAACCAAAAGGAAGAAAGATTGGAAGGAGAGAATTTATTTACTTATTATTATCTGCTTTTGAAAATGCTCATCTTGATGCTTATAAAAAAAATGGCGATGGAGAGATCCTCAATAATCTTATTAAAGATTTTTACCAAAGAGTTAAAAATGCGGAAATTGAATTAAAAATCATAAAAAATTGTTTGAAATATATGAAATTAGAAAAAGTTTTTGAAATGATATTCCCATTTGATGATAGTGAAGAGATTCCAATGAATTATATAAATGCGATATTAGCATTAAAGAAAGAGATTACACTTAAAAGATATATTTTTAATAAAGATCATAGCATTATAAAGCAATCTAAGGCAGATAAAAATAATAAGGAATTGGTTATTCTAGTATAGAATAAAAAAGAATTAGAAAATTTTTTAAATTGATATGATTATGATTAATATTTCTAAATTTTTTGCTTTTAAAGGTTTATTTTAATTGTTCATAAATTTACTTTCATAAGAAAAAAGTACAAGTACTTTAAAAACCAGAGGTAAAATATTTATATATATAATATCAAATATGAAAGAAAATCACTATATTCCGGATTTTGTAAATATCAAATTAAGAAAGAATAATAAGTTATATTCTGTTTTTAAAAAACCAGTCCCTCATATTATTACTCATACAAAATCCGTAATTCATGGATGGTCTGGAGATGCTCAAAAGAATGGTCGTCGCGCTTGTACTGCTGAAAGATTTCTATTAAATCCATATAGAGGTTGTACTCATAGATGCCAATATCCTTGCTATACTTGTGCATTCTCAAGTTTTAGTCCTTATTATAAACTTTTTTGGGAACAAAATATTCCAACGGTAGTAATAAACTTTCCAGAGGTATTAGCAAATGAATTGGATAATCCTGATTTAAAATTTGCCGCATGGGGATATCTCTCTCCTACAACTGATCCTTTTCAAAAACCTTTAGAGCCTCATTATGAACTTACTTATAAAATTATGAAAATTTTTGTTGAAAGGAGTCTTGGTTTTGAATTTATAACTAAAAATATTCCTGGAAAAAAGGTTGTGGATCTACTTCAAGATTACCCTTATGCGTTTGCGCAATTTACAATTACTAGTAATGATGAAGATTTTAGGAAAATCTTTGAACCTGGCTCAGCTCCTTATGAGAAGAGATTTGAAGCTATGAGAGAGTTTCATGAAGCGGGAATCCCTGTAATTCTCAGATATGACCCTGTAGAACCACTCTTTAATGATAAGGAACAAATTATAAAGGAAGTTTTTTCAAGAGCTTATGAATATGGAGCTCGCCACGTTATATTTTCAATATCAGATAAAAATTTCCGATATTGGGATATGTATACAAACAATTTAGAAAAACATGGTCATGGGAATCTCATAGAGCAATTGAAAAAAATCTACACCGATAAGCAAGCTGGAGAATTACATACTAATTCAAATTATAGAGAAAAATTGATTAATAAGGCTCTTGTTATAGCAAAGGAGATTGGTTTGACATTTGCTTTATGTATGGAGTTTATTAAAGATTTTAATACTAATAGATTTATCGATTTAAATCAAAAATATAAAACTTCAAATAATTGTGAAGGGATAGATACTTCTTTATTTAAAAAGAATGCCGAAGGAAAGTGGTTTCACATTAGAAATTGTGATGGTAATTGTTTATATGGAAATTGCTCAAATTTTTGCGGAATTGCTGATTTAAAGAAATGCAAAGCATTGAAGCTATCTGATTGGAGAAAATTTTCCAAAGAAAATTATCAGCAAATTCCTCAAAAAAAATTGAATTCTTTTTAACAATTTATTACTAAAAAATTCCTATTTATTTATCAGTTTTGAGCTTAAATTTACATAAAATTTAAAGTTTAAAAGTAATAAAATTCATATTAGATATAGATAAAAATTTGAATTGTATCAATAAAATCAATGATATACAATTATCATGAGAGAAGTGGATAAAGAATTAATACTAAATTCTAACTTGGGCATCAGGAAATCCAAAAATGGAAAGTATTGTTTGTGTGTTAGTAATCACTCTTGTCCTGATGACTGTACAGATTTTAATATATTCTCTTTTGATGATTTTGATTTTATTAATGATGATCGTACGGGTTTTGACAAAATAATGATGAAGGATTTTATTAAATATCCTGAGTCAAAAGTAAAGAAATTATATCTAGAAAAGTTGCATGAATGCCCCAATTGTCATAAATACCATTATTATAATTTTTGTACAAATAATCCTAATAATAAGTGTTTAAAAGACTGCTATATAGTAAATAATGATAATTGTAGATTTTGTAAGTATCATATTATTTTCAATTTTTTTAAAGATTTAATAAAAACCGTTCTAAATCCCAAAAGCTTGAAAAGGTATCAAAAAAATGGTGATTTAGCTTTAGAGAATTACATATCTTTAAAATTACCAGAATTAATTTTTATATCTTTTATACCTTATGATAAAGTAACCATTAACGCGAATGATATCATAAAGATTCTGGAATCGTTAATTTTCACAAAGTATCTTAATTATTCTAAAAACGATCCTGAAATAATCGTATTTCGAAATGCTTTGTTATACTGTAAATTAGTATCATTCCTTGGCTATTTAAAAGGTATAATTGCCTCAGAATTAAAACAAATATCTTCGAGGCAAAGAAAATTTTCATGTGAACACTGTGAATACTTTAATATTGAAAAAATATTGAATTGTTTTAATTCATTTTTTTTAGATATCGAAAAATGCATTTTGAATAAATCATGTCTACATAGAACAATAGTGGAATCTAGGACTATAGATCAAAATCTTTTTATCAAAAAAATTCTGAAATATGTAGAAGTAGAAAACCGCCTACCTAATATCCAATCAGATTGTTCTCAAAAAAATTGTCCTTTTAAACCGGAATCACTTATTTATCGAAGCTGCAATCCTTATTGCTTTTTAAACTATATAGTAGATAATATTTTATCGAAATTATTATCGTTTGGATATATTTTCTATGGAAATAATAATAGGATTGGATCATTTTGGGATCCTGTTAAATTATTAGCATCAGATACTTCAAAAATGAAAGAATTCCCTAGTATTCATTTTGTTTTTAATCCATTGAGACTTTTTTGGCATAATTCTAAAGCGATTTATAAGATTTTTTCCTTTCAAAAAAGAACTGAACCTTATTATTTTAAAGAATATTTTCGTGAGGTAATATATCGAGAGTATTATCAGAAAATTTTTTTTCCAATCAACATTAAAACTTTAGCATCCGAACTCGAATATATATTTGAAGGTATTACCTTGTTTCAGAATATGCTGGGTGTTAATCAAGATACACAATCCAAAGAAGTGGCATCAGCCATATTTAATAAAATGAAAGACACCATCGAACAATTAATTATAAGAGGAAGAAAAAAAATAAATGTTTCCATTGTTGATTTGGGGTGTGGAACTGGTAACTTCTTAGGAAATTTTTTAAAATGCTTTATTGAAACACATCCCAATATAGAAGTGAAATTTGATATTTATTTAATTGATTTAGATTCTTCAGCAATCGAAGAAAAATTAGCAGAAAACAACATAAGAAAATGCATTCCCGAAGTTAGATGTAATATTACATCAAAGTTATTGAATTTTCTTAAAGATGAATGCTATCAATATCTAGAAGATATTTTTGAAAGAAAAAAGACTAATTTTGATATTATTTTTTGTAATCAAGTCTTAGATATGTATTCTAAGATTGATTTAATACTTGAGCCTAATAATAATAGCGATTTTATTTGGGAATTCACTTCAATGTTAAAAAATATAGAGGATACGTTCGAATTCCTTAAAAATAAAAGAAAGTTATCTGCATTTAATAAAAATTTTTTACAACCTTCCCTAAAAAACGATAAGGAATTAAGAAAAATTTTAAATGATGGATTGAGGAGTCTCTTTAAGGGTACACTTAATAATCATGTACTTTTAAATTCTATTTTTTATTTGATCTTTAGAAGCAGACCAGAAGTTCAGCTTGATTTAAAAAATTATAAAAATATATCTTATATAAGGGATTTAGGAATTCAAACTTGGATATATAGGAACATATTAGATTATGCTAAATTCACTAATTTAATAGCAATTTCAGATAGGATTATAAGTAATAAATTACTAAGGATGTCTGAATATTATAGACAAAATTTGAGTATTAATTATGAAATCCCAGATCAAAATGTAAAAGTTGAAATTGGTTTATTTAAATTATTCTTAACTACCGTTCGGAGAAAATAATTATGCCAGAGGAAGATATCATATCAGTTCCGGAATGTACAAATCTTATTGATAACTTGAGTGTTATTATTAACTGTGGAGAATTAAATGAAGACAAGACTAAAATAATAAACGTTAAAAAAGTAAAACAAAAAAGTACAACAAATTACTTTTTTGACGAGAAAATTCTGATAACTTCGGAGTGTTTCAGATTCTACGATAAACTGGATTTGTTTTCTATAGATGGAGAAGATATTCTAATCAAAGAAAATGGAAAATTTTTATTTGAACATCCCAATAATTTTGAATTTTGGTATGATATCATAAGTAAGAGATTATGGGATCTTTTCAAACCGCAACTCGAAGCTGTATTCATAGTTATTGAGAAACTTCAAAACGAGAAGCAAGAGCTCTATAAAAGTAAAATTAATGAAAGATTTTATAGAGAATTTAAGTCTCAACCTTCATTTTTTTATAAAGGGAAAGAGCGATCAAGAAATAATATGGATCATAAATCGAATAATATTCTGTCATTTTTAAGAAAAGTAAAAGTATTAAGAATTAAAAAATTTAAGGGTTCGACTCATTTAGTGCATGTTAATCTTGAAAATCTTAGAAAATATTTTCCAAAATTAAATTACTGTTCAGGAAAAAAAACATTAAATCCTCAAAAAGAAATATGGGACTACTTTACATTTATTCAAATTATCCTTGAAAACTTTAAGAAATTACCATCAGCAGGAGATTGGAAATCAATAAAGGGTGTTGATTATTATAAATTACGGGAAATTTCTATTAAAATTCTCTCTGCAAAAAAAAAAATTGATAGTCCAATTTTCACATTTGATGATTTATTAAAAGATATTAGTAAAACATACCGACGTGATTTTACAATAACAATCTATATGGATGATCGAAAAATAGTAAGAATCACAAATCCTACATTAGATAATTTCTCAAGAAAAATACCAAGAAAATTCAATTAAAATTATAAGGTGAAAATATATGGAATTAGATCCGGAAGAAATGGAAAGGGCGAGGAGCGCCTTTGAGGCATGTGGTTATGCTGCGAGTATGTTCCACCCTGGGGGTGTCCCTAGAAATGTAACAATTAAACCTGCAGGATTAGAGTCTCAATTTGAAAAATTTAAGAAGATTTATAGAATAACCTCAATGCATATGGGAACTCCAGATCGGCAAGGAGCGAATCAAATAGCTGCAGTAATAGGTAAATATGGAGAGGGTAAATCAACTATTCTTAAATATATCCGTTCTGAATTGGTTAAACAAAATAAAAGAGCGCCTGTTGTTGTAGGTTACATCACAGGAAGTAAGAATGTAATTGATGATCGATTAAGTTTTTCAGACCTTATTTTTGATATCTTCAGCGATGCTGTTGAAAATAGAACACTAAGCAAAAATGATTTTGAGCGTCTCAAGGCAAAATTTGAAGAAAATAATGATATAAAAAAAACTCTTGATTATGGTTTAAGCAGTGAAGTAAATCTACCGGGTTATGTTTTTATTTTTGATGAATTAGAAGAAATTATTAAAGAGCTAGATTTGTATGAAACAAAATTAGCGAAGTTTTTTTCAGAGTTACGAAATATTCATGATGAAGGTGAAAAATCTTTAATGCTCTTCAGTTGTACACCTATGGTTTGGACATTGATCGAGACTTCTGAGGCTGATGTTGAAGGAGAAACGCTCTACGGCTACTTAAGAACAAGAATAGGTGATAAAGTTATTAAACTTCCAAGGTTTACAGCAGATATAGCTAATAATTATATAAAAAATGCTCTTAGTTACAAGGAATATATTATCAATACTGAACAAGAAATGAGTAATCCGTTTATTTTTAATGCAATTCGTTCTCTTGTTTTAGCTTCAGACTTTTCTGGTCGATATTTCAATGAACTAGCTGATGATGCTTTTTGTGATGCTTGTTTTGATGGTGTCGATAATCATTCATGTGAATTAATTGACTATCGAAGAATATTAAAAGTATTAGAGAATTCTGTATATTTTAATTCTCATCTGATGAGGATTTCAATTGAGAAATTACAAGGGAAAATTGAAACTGAACTAGTAGATGTATCTCAACAAATTATTAGATTTATGGTCGGAGAATTTGGTGAATACGATAAAGATACCATAGCAAATCGATTAAATATTGAGCCCCATTTAATAGACAAAGCACTTGATAAACTAGTTTTCAAAAGTATTGATACTATAGATGATACACTGGTCTGTAAAGTCGTTAAATTAAACCTTAAAGAAATTAACAGTTTAGAAAAACTTCGGTTAACAACTACCGATTCAAGACTTAAAGAATTATTCATAGAAAGTGAATCTGAAATGAGATTTTTAGAAGGAAAAGAATATTCATTTCAAGAAGTGTTAGAGAGATTAATAAGTGGTGAGGGAAATTTTTTCATCCCTGAAGACCAAAACTTTATCCAAATATTATTTAAATGCACAGAAAGAGACGCTAGGGATATAAAGGAACTTTTTTTTAATTTAAAATTAGGAGATAATTATTTTAGATTAAGTGAGCCGTTTTATTATCGAATATTTAAATTGGGGGAGATAGAACTCGAAATGGATTTTGGATTTATTAATGACAAGAAAACTCGAAATGAACTAAGAATTCAGCTCAGAGAATTTGATGATGATACTAAATACCAAAAGATTTATGATGGATTGGCATACGGGATTGAACAATTAAATCAGAGTCCAAAAACTATTAAAATTAATCAAACCTCAAACACAAAGAATCTTCTTACCTTTGAAGTAATAAATGAGAACCATGATCAATTAGAATTTAGTGTGTCTGTAACTTTTGAATTAGAAAACACTGAAGAAACAGTATTAAAAGATTCAGTAATGGAATTCTACAATAATCGAATTTATCAAGGTTCCAATTTACTTATTATTTTTCGCTCAGTCAAAGAGAGTAAGATAGCAAGTTCAGGAATTACAGAAATTCTTGAAAAAGAAGTTAGATTAATTCAAATTCCTCTTAAAAACTTTCAAGATAACAGAAATAATTTTTCCCCAAATACATAAGAAATTTAAAGAAAATAATTTTAGTTATGTCAGAATTCATAGTTAATGATTATATTTCACTTAAATTAGAAAACCGAATAACAAATATTTATATTAAAAATGAAAAATTTATACAATGCAAATATCTTCTCCTGCATATTACAGAGGTAGAAACTGAATTTTATAAAAAAATAAATTCAATTGATGAAGTAGCTGAAAGATTAAATCATTCTTTAGAGAGTATATCGAATGAAGAAAATAAAATTGAACCTGAAGTTGAATTTTGGGGACATTGTTCCAATCTTCAATCATGGATAGAAAATGATTATAATACGCTTATACTTCACTCTAATATAGCATTCCCATTATTGAAAAAATTGACTGAAGTAGGAGCCCCTAAGGCTAAAGTTGCCTTTGAGGAAGAGATTGTGAAGCGAATTTTAAGTGGATATTTTCCGACAATAGCTTTCTTATTTTCTGAAGGATATATTAATTATTTAAGCAAACAAGCTTTAGAATATATTTTAGAATCCCCCATTACAGCTTTCGAAAATTCAGATGAAGTTCTGTATTGGGTCGTTAAAAGTATGCTTTACCACGAGATTGGTAAAAAAAGTGAAGCAGACAAAAGTTTTGAGAGAGCATTGACATTCGAAATAAATCAAGAATATAAATATGGATTGAATGAGTTTGGAACTGCTTTTCACAAAAAAAAGGAATTTTTGAAGGCAATTGAGTTGTTTAAATTAGCATTGAAAATTGATCAAAATTATAAATTTGCATGGAACAACCTATCTGAAGTTTATAAAGACTCACATGAATATAAAAAAGCTATATATGCATGTATAAAGGCGACAGATATTGATCCTGAATTTGAGGATGCTTGGTTTAACCTTGGTATTTTATATAATCAGAATGAACAATATTCGAAGGCATTGAAAGCATATAATCATGTTTTAGAGATAAATCCTGATAATTTTCTCGCGTGGGGTGAAATTGGAACCGTATATGGAGAATTAGGTGAAAATTGGAAAAGTATTGAATCTTATAAACATTCATTAGAAATCGAACCCAATATAGAATTTTATTTACAAAACCTTGCAGGAGCATACATCGAAGTAAAAGATTTTGATAATGCTTTAAAATCATGTGAACGAATCCTTGAAATTGATCCTGAGTTTCCAGGTGCTTGGGAAAATCTTGGTTATGTTTACAGGCAAAAGGGATATTCCAAAAAAGAAATTAAGATACGTAAAAAAGATTTTAAAAAAGATCTTAAATTAAAAAGGAAATGGTATGATTTGGGTCTTACATATTATGAAAATAAAGAATTTGATAAAGCGACAAATGCATTTAAAGAAGCTATTAAAATTGATCCTGAATTTAAAAATGCTTGGGATATGCTAAAAAGCACATTTGGTAAAATAGATGAACCCAATAGCCACCCTAAGTACGATCTTTATTGGAGTTATGACAAATATCTTAAAAATAATGAATTGAAAAATAATCCAAGGGATTCAATTGATTTTATTGAAGAAAAACTAAGGCAGTTTATTAAACAACTTTTATTAGATTACTATAAAGAAGATTGGTGGCAAATTGGAATTCCATTTAAAATACGAGAAAATGTTGAAAGCTTAATTATTAAAAAAAAAAAAAAATATCCAGATCGACATTTTAGAAAAATAAATTTGTTATTTTTCAGTAATTACAATGATATCATTTGTTATACCAAAAATTGGAAAAATTTGTTTCAAAATTTTTTTAATAGGAAATATAATGTAAATTACCTATTTGAAAATCTAAATAATATACGGAATGATTTATTTCATGGAAACTTTTTCCAACAAGATTTTCTGAAATTAAAATTATTTATTGAAGATGTAGTAAAATTCATAGAAAAACCTTTTTAAAAGTCTTATTACTAATTTTGATAAAAGATATTAGATTACCAATCAGAGAAACTATTTCACATAATATGAAATAGGGATATTGGACATCTTACAAATCTTTTTTTTCAGGGATAAATTTTAAAATATCATCAATATATGTCTCACATTTATCAAAATCTTCTTTATTAAATCGGTAGTGAGCTAAATCATTACGAATGTTTGAAATTCTTTCGAATGGTGATTGGATTACGTATTTTTCTCTAAAGAACTGTTGGAAAATCTGAGCCCAATTCTTTTTTTGCGATATGATATAACTTAAATCAATCAAGTTAAGAAATTCTATGGCAGCATATGTTCTTCTGGGTTCACTCCTTTGTTTTTGTTCTTTTCTCTTCTCAGCATTTTCCCTCAAAATTTTTGAGACTCCAAGGTTCCACCAATCATCTCCATAAAACAATAAGAGATGATCTCTAAGGAAAAATCTTATTTTTAGTTCAAAACTTTCTAATAATTTTAGTAGTTTACTTTTCTTATCAATTGATTCTTGACTAGATGTTGATTTAGGTTCCGTAGGTGTTATATCTCCTCCAAAATCCATATAATCAGAAAATTCCATTAATCTTTGTTTAATTAATTCATCTTTTATATGTTGATTTTTTTCGATATTTGTGTAAAAATCCATTTCATATATACCATAACCTTTTTGCCGTAGTTTTTTACGTTTTTCTTTGTCTTTATTTCTTACTTCTGGATCCGCATGAGGAGGGCCATCCACAAATACACACATATTTTCATCCTTATAATAATAATCAGCAACAGAAATTATGGAATCTTTTGTATCCTTAATAGGAAGTTGAGCTTCATCAGGTAAAGGTATTTTCATTCTGAACATAATATCTAATACTCTTTTTTCTAGATTCGAATCGAGCCCTTTACCAAGAAGATTTTTCAGTCTTTATAATCGAACTTCAACAGGATCAATTGAAATAATTTCGATTTTTGAATTTTTTAATTCTTGAATAAGCGTTTTAACAAGTTGACGATCTGTTAGGTCATTATCTGAATTTTTATTGTGATGTAAATTTTGTTTTAAAACAAGAAGATCTAAGAAGTAGAAAACATTTAAAACAAAAAAAATTCTCTGATCTGGAAAAAATGATAATTCTAAAATATGGTATAAGTAAAAATGATTTAGATAAAATTAAATCAAAACTTCATGAATTTGATCAAATTAAGACTAGTAATAATAATTTTGAAATTATTATATTCATTACACAGCTCCTAAATACAATTCCTTTTATTAAAAAAAATGAGGTTAATAAAACTATTAGGAATTATTATGGAATAAAGAAAAAAAGTTAATCGTGAAATAACCGGTTGAAGAAAATGGGAAAATAATTTTAAATTTCTATTTAATCCAATTGCTCTAATATAAAAATTGATTTATTATGATTATCTTCAAAAATTTTAAGGATTTCTTCTTTATTTGAGAAATAAATGATTTGCCAACCTTCCTCAGCGAAAAGTTTTAAAATTTCAAATTGATTCTTTAATCTCTTAGGATCTGATGTTATAAATGCGTCATCGATCAAAAAAAATCCTAGATTTCCTTTTAATAACTTTTTCGCAAGAGCAAATCTAATCGAAAAAAGTAATTGATCTCTTGTACCTAAACTTAGTAAATGTGATAATAATGTATGACCATCTTTTTTTTTAACCTTAAGATATTTTTTTTCCTTTTCATAATCACTTGTAAATATTACATCAGTATATCTCTCATTAGTTATTTTATTAAATAGGTATGAGATATCTGCACTTTTGAATAACTTGATTATACGATCAGTTTCTTCTTTTTCAATTTCTTCAAATATCTCAAGTGCTAATATCGCTAATTCTTTATCATTTTCAATTAATGTAATAAGTTCGTTAACTTTTTGAAATAATTCCTCAAGTTGATATATTGTATTGACCTCCAAATTTTCATCTACAATCTTAAAATCTATTAATTTTAGACTACCTTGTTCTTTAGCAAATGAATCCAGTTTCTTTCGATGTTGAAGTAACTTAACACTTAGCCCTTCTATTTGTTGTGGAAGATCATCTTCGATTTTAATATGAATTTCTTCTTGTTCTTTATGTATTTCAGAAAAATTTTCTACAACTTCAACTTGTTTATCTTTATATTTCTCATATTTTTCTTTTAGTTTCAATTGCCACTGCTCAATAGTTTTTGTATCACTACCAAAAAATTCTTGTAAAAGGCTTTCATACTTCTCAATTTTACTTTCTAGAATTTTACGATTATCGTATTTGCTATCAAAATCGTCATCATCCGTAGCATTTAAAATATTTAAAAAAACTTTCTTTTCTTCTTGATATTGATCTAGACTTTTGTTATATTCTTCTTCACTCTTTTTATTTCTATTAATGTTTTCATCGATAACTTTAATTCTACTGGTTGCGTCATTAAAATTAAAATTCAAATTACTATATAATTCATAATATTCTTTTATCTCATTCTCTATTTCCTCTAACCAATATATAAGTGTTGGAACAGATTCGAATTTTATAATTTCTGAAATCTCCTCTTTAGATTTATCATTATTTAATATTTTTATGCCAATTTTATTTGAATTATATATGATCGTTTGAATCCTTCTAAACAACATAGAGTATTTAAAATATTTTCTTAAATCGTAAGAGGTCATCAATCCAAAAATAATCCCGAAAATCATAAAAATAAAACCAATAAGATCCAAACCTAAAATTAAAGAAACAATAGAACCTGATAATGTAATGAGCGCTATTACAGCAAAAATATAACTAAATTTTATATATTGTTTATTATTTTGGGCATCTTTAACATTATCAGAAAAATTACTCCAACCTTCTAAATTTTTAGACAAGATATCAAAATCAGTTCTTTTTTGATCTAATTCCTCTAATTTTACCCTTATTTCTTCTTGATTATGTTTTGATTTTTTTAATTCAACAGTATCCCCTGAAATTGTACTGTTAACCACAATCAACTTACTTTTTAAATCATCAATATTATCATTTATTAAATTTAATTTTTCTAAAGAAACATTATTAAATTCTTCTAGAGGTTCTAATTGTTGTGATCTATCAATAAATTTATCTATGTAATGCTTAGATTTCACATATTTGCTCTTATTTTCAATATTTCTTAATTCTTTTATTCTATTTTTGTTTTCTTTCATTTGTTTTTTTAATTCTAATATTTCAATCTCACATTTTTCAAAATCTTCTTCTTTATATTCTTTAGAATATTTTGATATTTCATTTATTAATTTAATTGCATTTTTTCTGAGGTCCTTAATTTTACTTGATCCTCTATTGATCAATGATGATTTTACCGAAGAAGATTCTCTTGTCAACCTCCCAAAATTTCTTATATTAATTTTGACATTATCTAAATCATCATAATCCCAACCCATAACTATATTGGAAACTGTTGAAAAATAACTTTTCTCTTCAGAAATATTTAAATCACTATTTCTTATAATAAATGTGTTCCTGAAAATTCTATCAAGTGGTTGATTTTTTAAATCCAACTCTAATATTTCTGTTAATTTCTTTCTATCTTCTGGAAATGTAAAACTCTCCAGATTATCTCCTATTTTTTTATTTATTACAATTTTACTATTTGGATCTGAATCTATTCTATCATTCTTATTGAAATCTCCAGATAATATAAGAATTGATTTTAAAATAGATTCCATTAATAATGTTTTTCCTGCTTCATTCGAACCATAGATTAAAACGAGTCCTGGAGGCAAATGAGAAAAATTAATAGATGTAAGTGGACCATAACTCCAAACATTAATATCTGATATCCAAATTTGTTTATTGACTTCTTCCGTTGTTTTTTCTTCAGAAATTTTGAAACGCCTCAATTACAAAATTTATTAGTTTTTCTTTTTTATCTTGCTCCAAATCCTTTTGATCTAATATTTCCTTAAATCTTTTAAAAAGAGATTTGTTTAATAAATGAATTACTTGAAGGACTTTATTTTTATACTTGAGATCACCACAAATCTCCTCGATCTTCTCTTTAAATTCTATTTCTGGGATTGTTATATATCCTTCTAGAAGAATATCTAAATCTACATTCTTTTCATTCCAATCTTTCTCATGGTTTCTGACAAACTCATTTAAAAGTCTAAATTCCTCTTCCATCTTATAAGGATGAAATACTATTTGACAAGAATCATAATAAAAAGTATCAAGTTCAACTTGTTTAATTAAATTTTCCTCAGTATCAATTAAACATACTTTTCTTTTTCCTTTTTCATTTTTGGTAATCTTTACTGGAGATCCTGGATTAATAAACCAATTTTTCTTTGAATCTAAGCTTTTCTGATACGGTTTCTGAATAAAATTTGAGTGAAAATGTCCCGCGAGTGTATAATCAAAATCTAAATAAATTAATTGTTCTGTTGATACAGGCAAATATCTATATTCTCCTTCTTTTCCAAAACCTTCTTTATTAAATTCAGGAAAATCTAGAGTACAGTGAACCATTAGAATATTAATTTTGGAATCTTCTTTAACATCCTCAATGTCTGAAATTATTGAATTAAAATCTCCTTTGAAAAAAGGTATTCCAATAATTCTAATGTTTTCATGATCAAAAACACATACATCTTTTCCCGTTAAGACTTCCACATTTGTACCAAGGTAATCATTAACATTAAAAAGATCTTCATCATGATTACCAGGAATTATTAAAATTCTAAAGTTTGGTTTGAAGAATGATTCTTTCTCAAAATATTTGCTAAAGAGTTCTTTTAACCATTTTTTTAAATTAAAAATGTTCTTTTTACTATCATATAAATCTCCTGAAATTGTCAATAAATCTACATTTAAATTATCAACACCGCATATATTAAGAATATACTCAAGAGATTTATATCTTTCATCATTAAGGCTATTTAAATGAATATCTGCAGTATGAATAATTCTCATAAAAACAATTCAAATTTCTTTTTTTTTTTTATCTTCGCCAAGAATCTTGATATATGAACAAAAGAACTCAAAAATTTAAACTTTAGTCTCTTCGTGAAACGGTTACTTAACTAAAAATTTAAGATCACTGAACAGCACCAATTCCATTATCATCTGTGTCAGAATCTGTTGAAATTGAATCGCCTCGGCACTTTTGCTTTAATACTTTATAATTGAAATTTTTATTTATTAACATACGACTCTAATTATTTGTAGAATGTGAAACTAGTTAGTAAATGATTTGACATTTTGGTCAATTTTCATAATTTTTAAATATAATGAAAATAAAAATATTACTGCAGTTTTTGAATTGAGAAAATAGAGAGGGTAGATATCTATTTTTTTAATCGATTCTTAAAACTGCAATATTTAATTTAAGAAAAAATTAATTGAGGTGGTTTAAAATGGAAAGAGAAAAAGGCAATCCTGAGTTTAGTGAGAAACTTATTAGAAGACCATATCCTTGGCCATTTCCTTGGCCGGATCCAGCTCCAGATATTAGACGATTTCTTGATGAAAATAGAGAAAAAGAATTTATAAAACTTCAGATAAACTATAGGATAAAAGAAATGAAAATGAAGGTCGAATTATTGGAAGATATGGAAAAATTTATTTAAATCTATAGGCAAATATCAAATGAAACAGCTGTTTTCATTTCATACATAGACCAAGATAACCTAAGAGTGGATTATCTTTCTTTTATACTCTCATCAAGAGGATACAAAGCTAAAATTGTAGATTTTGGCCTTAGTAAATTTGAAATCTATAAGCAAGTTAACATAGCTAACCCAATCATTGTTGGTTTTTCACTGATCTTTCAATACGATTTCTATAGGTTAGAGGATATCTCTAAATTTTTATTGCTGAAAGGTCTTAATTGTCAATTTTAATCCAAATTCTAATTTTTTTTAATTTTTACAGTTAATAGCAAATATCATATGAAAATTTTCTATCCTAATTCCCCTATCTTATATTAACCAATAATTTCTTCTTCCTTGGTCATTCTAATCAATTATAATTGCCCTTGTACTTTTTTATTCTTTTTCACACCGTTTAAAAATTCCTCAATTATAGAGTTGAAATGGATAATGATCTAAAAACAATAGAAAATAGTTTAATGCGCAGTAGAAAGGCTTTCTTAACATAAAAAAAGTATATATTGAAGGGAAGAAAAATTCTAATTACAACTATAGCAACATAATATTCAAAAATGCAAGATTTATATTTTTTTCGATATGAAACGGTTACCAGATTTAAAATAAGTAGTAGATTTTTTCTTACCTAAAAACGAACTTTGAGTGAAACTCAAGTAAGCTCTTAATAAATGTAATTAAATACAGAATAACTGGAGTGATTTCGTGAAATAATCGCAGTTTCTTTAAACAAAAAACAATTACAGAACAGTTTTTAATATTTTCTTTAGTCAAATTAATTCTATTCATAAGGCTGGATTTTCTTAAGATTAATTATGTTAAGAAACTAGTTTATACTCTTTTTGACACTATAGTCAAATTTTCGTAACTTTTAAAAATAAGGAAAACAAAATTGTACATAGGTTTTTGAATTGACAAGACATAAAGGGTAAATATTTTTTATTTTATTCTTAAACCTACAGTATCTAATTAAAAAACATATTTATAAAGAGTGATTTAAAATGGAAAAAAAAAATAAAACTGAATTTAGTGAACTTCGTAGAATACCTGGGGGACCCGTTTGGGATCCAGCTCCAGACTTTGGACATTGTACAATACCTTGGCCGCCCTGGGATCCAGCTCCAGATTTTTTAAATTTTCTTGATAAAGCAAAATCAAAAGAATTTGTTCGCCTTCAGATAAATTTTAAGATGAAAGAGTTAGAAAATCAGCTCGAATTGTATAGGGAAGCCTTAAAACTCATCTAAATGTAGTACTAATGTTAAATAACACAGTTGTTTTCATTTCATACATAGACCAAGATAACCTAGGAGTTGGTTATCTTTCTTCTATGCTCTCATCAAGAGGATATAATGTTGAAATTGTTAATTTTAGTCTTAGCAAATTTGAAATCTACAACCAAATTAACAATCTTAATCCAATAATGGTTGGTTTCTCGCTGATTTTTCAGTACCACTTCTATAAGTTAGAGGAAATCTCTAAATTTTTAAGGTTGAAAGGTCTTGATTGTCATTTTACGGTAGGGGGGCATTTCCCAAGCTTAAGGTTTCACGACATTCTAAACAACATACCATATATAGATTCTGTTGTTAGGTTTGAAGGTGAATATACTATATGCGATTTAGTTGAAAAAATTCTTGGTAACGAAGATTGGACAACGGTTAAGGGAATTGCTTATAGAAACAATGGAAATCTTGTATCTAATGAACTAATACCACTAATTAAAAATCTTGATACATTACCAACACCTTTACGCAGGTATTCTAATAATAATTCTTGCATGGGTATAAATATGGCAACAATATTGGCAAGTCGAGGATGTATTCGTAATTGTTCTTTTTGTAGTGTAAGGAATTTTTATCAAGTTCCTCCAGGAAAAATTAGGAGAACCCGAAGTGTCCTTAATGTTGTAGAAGAAATGAAAGAACTCAATAGGAAAAGTGATATAAAAATTTTTTTTTTCCAAGATGACGATTTTCTATTTCCGGGTCGGATTGGAAGAAAATGGGTTTTAGATTTCATCTACGAATTAGAACAAGCAGAACTGTCTAACGATATTCTTTTTAAAATTAATTGTAGATCGGATGAGGTTAATAATGAAATTTTTAGCAAGCTGATGAATGTTGGTTTACAATTTGTATATTTAGGAATTGAGTCAGGCAATCAGGATGGACTTGAAACTCTGAATAAACAGTTAAGTGTTGAGAGCAACATAAAGGCTGTTGAAATTCTAAAAAAATTAAAAATAACTTATGAATATGGCTTTATGCTCTTTGATCCATACAGTACATTTGAGTCTATAAAAGAAAATATTCTTTTTTTAAAAAAAATATGTGGGGATGGAAGCTCACCTATAACCTTTTGTAAAATGATCCCCTATGCTGAAACCGATATAGAAAGAAAACTAATAAATGAGGGACGCCTGATTGGCTCGATAATCACACCTGACTACAACTTTCTTGATTCCAGACTTGACGATCTTTTTGCATATTTATATAAAATCTTTCATAATTGGATTCATTCTAATGAAGGAATTTTAGCAAGAATCCGAAGGCACCGTACTGAGATGGCAGTGCTCAAACATTTTTATCCCATTGCTAAGAATCTTCCTGAGTATGAAAGATTTTTCGGCAAAATAACCGCTCTATTAAATCATTTATTTTTTTTCGTTGCTCAGAAAGCAATAACAATCTTTGAAAATGATAAGGCTTTCTCTCAAAACCGATTACAAAAATTAGTGAGATACAAGAACGAAAAACAACAAGAAATTGTTTCTGAATGGCATAAAGAATTAGTTAAATTTCAGCAAAATTAATTTATTTTAAGAATATTAAAATCTTTTTTTTTTTAATTTTCGTGAAATAACCGTTATTCTTCCAAAATTCTATACTTAAGATGTTTAATAAAAATGAAAAAGAAAAAAAATGCCTTAATTTATAATTAAATTATCTCAATAAATCGTAGATTGAAAAATCTGATAAACTTTTTTATTGATAAAACTCAAAAATACAACAATTTAATCTTAAAACTTAATTAATTTCTCTATCTCTTCGCGGTTTTTCTGAAACAAATCGAATCCTTTTATAGTGATTTTTAAGTAGTAATTGATATTTGTAGTTTTTTTTACATCAATTTCTATTAATTCTAATAATTCTAAGATTTTGCAATTTCTTAATATAGTTGTACCATTCGTATTTATTCCTATTGCTAATTCTGAAGGCGTGTGATTTTCTTTATCAAGTAATTTTTTTAAAATTTTAAATTTTAAAATATCACTCTTAATATATTGAACTTTTTCCATCAAAATATGTTAAGTAATATCATTTTATAAAATTCCTAATGATTTCAATAGGATTATAATGAAAAAATAGTGTCCCCTATCTTTTCGTTAGAGTTTTTTAAATACTTCTACGCCTGAAGTTTTATTAATTAAGATCAAAATGTAGGTGAGACTTATGCCTTGGTTTTCTGGCATTCCAAAAATTAATAATAAAATAATAGCACCTAATGAACGGTGGGATAAAATATATAATTCTATTAATTCTATTTTTCCTAAACAGACAGCACCTAGAGGTATGAGATCGGAAATTAAACCTTATTTGGATTCTGTAACTGAAAATCGAGATATTTTAATTCAATATGATTCAAAAGTTTTGGCAAATGAATTAATTTCAGTATTAAGACCTGGTAGAACAACTACTCTTCTATTAGCGGATGAAAATCAGATTAATGACATTCAAAGAGAGTACGGTGGACTAATTAATGGTCCGTACGTAAATATCGAATTGAAAGAAAAAGGACCTGATACAAAGAAATATCCAGTTTTAAGATTATTATCAAAGCGCAATTATGATACTGCACTTGAGATTTTGGGATCTTTAAAAAGCCCTTACGCCTTTAATGTAATCGTTAAGAATCTTATTGTAAAAGTAGAATTAGCTGCTTTTTGCAAAGGAGGTGATAGACGAGCAAGATGGAGATTAGATAATATTCATCCTGAGTTTGCTGAAGAGAATGGATGTTATGGCGTTGCCGCAAAATTATTATATTATATCTTAGATATTTTAAAAGCTGATCTTAAAAGGAAAAATATCGAAAATTACACTTCATCAATAGATCAAGCTAAAAAAATATGTATGAAAGAATTCAATGAAAAAGAAATTCAATTTGTTAATAATATTTATCCAAAGTGCTCCTGTCCAATGTGTCTGAATGAAATTTCACTAATCGACTTTTTTAGGAATGGACGAAATGATCCATATTCAATAGTTTTTGGACATTATGAGTATAGAGGAGCTAGATCTGGTGATGTCCACATAGGAAAAAATTCTTTTTGGATTCATAGGTTGTGCAATTCTATCCAAGGGATTTACACAATTGAAGAAACAATTCAAATCCTTAAAGATTTAATACTTAATCATAGTAAGCGGATTATTGATTGGGAATTAAGAGGTTAATTACAAATTATCATTTAAAATTAAATCTAAGGATAAATCTTCAGACTTCTTTCTAGTAACTATTTTTTCATCAATAATATTCTTTACTAGATGAGAAATCTTCCTTCTCGTTTCTAATTTTGAGGGAACCGGTAATATTACATCCATTATTCTGTTTCCAATTGTAGCAATAGTACCTTGAATAAAAGTTATTGCTTTTATTTGTTTTTGAACAATATCGAGATTTAAAAGATATAATAGCAAAAAAGAATCAATCTTTTGATCATTTTGAATTGTTTTAATCTGATATATATGGCTTTGGATAATAATTTTAACATCTAATTCAGTGATATAAGCGGTACTTCCTATTAAATTCGAACCACCATCTTTTACCAATAGAATATCTCCTACTTGAATGTTCTGTTTGTTTTTATATTGTAAATATACTTCTTCAGATGTTTTTTTATTTGAATCGAGCTTGATTTCCCAATTAAAAAATTCACTAGTCCGAATAAAAGGAATGTCTCCCAATCCATAAACATGTGATCCTATCTCCGCACCTCTGGGTATATAGCCCCCACTATTACTATAAATTATGTTATTCTTCACTAAATCTTTTATCTTTAATAAAGTAAATTTTTCGTTCTTTTCTAGAATTTTTAGGGTTTTTTCTACTCCTGTATAATAAATAGGGATGAAAATATTATTTTTGATTTTACTAAAAGCCAGTTTAAAGGTCTTTTGTTCTTTTAAGTAGTCAAAATCCTCGTTCTTTCTTAATTGCTCAGGAAGATTCTGCAAATCATCATTCACAATAAAATTTCCTCTATAATCTAATTTTTTACTTCCATCCTTATTTAATTTATAATGTACTTTGCCATCCTTATCGTGACCTACATTATCAACTATAGCAAAATCTATATTATAATTTTTTGGGATTTCATCCAACTTTTGAAAGAATAAAATACTGGTTTTATTACAAGTAAAGGGTTGGAATGTATTTTGATCCAATGAAACAACTCCTAATATAATTCCATTCTTTTGTAAAAACTCCCAAATATATCCATCAGTAGGATTTCCAAAAATTCCTTCAGGTAAAACTATGCCTAGCTTGCCTCCTACTTTCAAAAGTTGTACACATCGCTCAATAAAAAGGATTTGAGGTGGTTGCCTCTTTACTAATTGTTTTTGTTTAACCCATCCATTATCCCCCATATTCTTCCAAACATGACCAAAATTATAATTTTTTAAAATTTCTTTTTTATCTATAGGAATTTTAGAGCCAAAGGGGGGATTTGTAAATATAAAATCAAAAGTATTATTTTTTATTTGTTCTTTTGCTTCAGAATGGTAATTTAAGTCTAAGCTATCTTCACAAAAAATATTAGAAAGACCTCCGCATAAAATCCCTAGATATAATTTACACATTTTTGCCAAAAAGAGATCCTTGTCAATACCAAATAGATTTGATATAATTTTGGGTTTTTTTTGAGCTATTTTTTCATAATCTCCCTTGTATTGATCTTCAATTTTTGACCAAATAAAAGATTTTGATTCAAGTAAAAAACCTCCATGTCCACAAGCAGGATCCAGTATTTTAGAATCAATATCTGGATCTAAGTAGTTTACGATAAATTTAGTAACATTCGGAGGAGTAAAAAATTGCCCACCTTCGTCTTTAAGAATTTTACTTACGAAAATCTCAAAAGCATCACTTAATATATCGCTTGAGGAATTGAGCAGTGAGATATATTGTAATTCTTCAACAATTAAATAAATTAAATCATTATTCAAGTTAATTTGTTCATTTTTTCCAATTATCTCTTTAAATTTTTCTTTAACATTGTAATTAAAAAAAAATTTTATTCTTTCTGCCAACTCTGCTTCATTTTCGTTATTTCTTATGCAAAAATCTAAGATATCCTCAGACGATTTATTCATTTCATCAATTAATTTGCATAATAATAGATTTACTATCTCCTTCGAACGAGTTCGAGTATCTGTGTCTGTGTATTTAAGTTTTGCATAAAGATGCTGATTGATACGATTAAATTTTTTTTTCAGATTAGTTGAAACGATCAAATCCTTTTTTCTTAATAATCCTTTCTTGTGAAGACTCTTAGGACTTTTAGGAGAAATCTCTTCTACTTGATCATCTTTTAAGAAATGTGTAATATCCATTTAAATCACTTTTTAAATCTATTATATATTTAGTTATTTAAATAAAAAAAGGGATATAAGATTTTTAATTAATCATTTAATAAAATTCAAGTCATTCGTGAAATAACCGATCTGTTTTTGTTCTTTTTAATAAAATTGAGGTTTTAAATTTAATTCCTCAATATTGATAAATTTTTTTCGTTAAAAGTGAGACTCCTTGAATTTTTTCAATCAAAAGATTAAATTTTATTAAATTAGATTGGTCTATATTTTCAATAAGATGCAAAAATAGATCTAGTTTAAGATCACCTTTGGTGATTTCTTCATAATTGTCTGAATCCTGAGCCTTAAAATCTTGGTTAAGAAGAGAAGTTTTTTCCTTTATTTGATAATCTATATTATTTTCTATAAAATCACTGAAGTTTAGGTATTTTTTATATATAGGATTGCCAGAATTTTTGAGTTCACTAAGAGATTTATTAAGTAGTTCGATAGGGATATAATCTTCAATTGTTTTGTTATCATCTAAGAATACAATATGATCTATTGTCTCAGGATGTAATTTCGGTCGTTTCAAATATTTTTTAGTACATTTTTTAACCTCATCATCATTATCCAAAAAAATTACAAATTTTGCATTAGTTTCTTGAGCAACGCGTACAAATATCTCGAGGTTGTTTACTCCGTTAATTGGATTAAATGATATATCATTCATATCCAATATTATTTCATTATCAAGTTCAGCTTTTAACAAAATAATTTTTCTCAACAATAATGCATCTGTAATGCCTTCAATGAATAAATTGATATCGCCCCATCTTGATAAGCTATTGAAATCAAAACCAAGGGAAGAAGATAATAAATTATCATCCATTACACCATCCTTTAAAGGCTTCATTAAATAGGAAAGACCCTCTTTTTTATTTAAATAAGTAATTCTTTTTGGGAACATTCTATTTATCATAAAAGGGAGATGTGTTGTGTATATAATCTGATTATCTTTTGATAACTTCTCTATTTGCTTCATTAAGATTTTTTGCCCTCCTGGATGCAAGTGGATTCCAGGTTCATCTAGAAGGATGAGACAATGCTTAATTTCACTTCCAAATTGTGCATTAAAATCTAAAAGAAATGACAGATACCATTTAAAACCTTCACTTCTTTTTCCTGGTTCAACATTCTGACCATTTTCTTGAAATGAGGTCACTAAAGAATTATTTTTGCCCATTCCTAAAAAAAATGCAAGATCTTGTTCTTTCCAATTAGAACTAATAAGATTAGAGATTTTTCTATTAATTCTCGATAACATATTAGTTCTTTGGATGTCTGATGCATTTAAAAATGTTTTTAATTCAATTTTGGCAATCTTAAACATATTTAACACATATTTATATTGCTCAGGACTTTTACTTAATCCAGTAATATCAATTCTATCTTGAATAAATTTAGTTTGATCAAAATTCCAATATATTACTTTAATCTTTTCTTTTAACAAATTTAGATATTTATCTTTATCTTCACTAACTTCCTCTGTAAAATTAGTTCTTTCAATCTGAACTTTTTCAAATAGAGAATTTGATATATTATGTTGTTTTAATTGTTGAAGTTCAACTTCAATTATCGATGGAATCTTAAATTCTTCTTCCTCTTTGAGAGTTATCATTTCCTCTAACTTGTATTTAGATTTTAATGCTGGTGGAAATTTAATATGAACATGGCCTCCAGAACCTTTTGGAAAATAGAATCTAATCATTTCCTTTATTACTTTCTTAGATTTTAATTTTAAAGGGGTTAGTATTTCAAATTTATTGGGATTAACTTTCACTTGTATCTCATTAAAACCATTTTCTAATTCTAGTAATTTTCCATTAATATGATAAATAAAAGAAGGTTCTTCAGTCCAAACATTCTCACAGTAAAGACAAGTATCATTTTTACTTAACTTTTTGTAATTTGTTAAATAGCTGATTGACTCTAGAAGATTAGTTTTACCACATTCATTAGGTCCGACTAAAATGCTTATATTATCATTAAATGGGATAGTTAAATCTAAATAAGTTTTGTAGTTTTTGATTATAATTTTTGAGATACAAAAAAACTTTTTACTCTGCATTTTCGACATTTATATTAGTAAATTAAATTGGACTTTTGAAATATTAATATACCTAAGTATTAAAATATATGCCAAAGAGATATTTAACAACAAAAAATGTGGTTACAGTTTTTAGTTATAATTAAATTACAATAAATAAAATGCGTGAAATAACCGAATAATACAAAAGTCAGGCTTTTCATTGAATTTAACAATCATGAAATTATCACTAGTATTTTAATCACTCTAGCAAGGTTATTAATATCATGAATTGAAAGGTTTAATTATAGTAAAAGAAGAATTTTAAGATAAAAAACAAATCAAATTTGATTTAAAATGGATATTAAAGAATGGCAAAGAGGAATAAATGTTAGCATTAATAATGGAATTGAGCTCTATAATAATGGTAAATTTCTTGTCGAGAAGGGTTCATATGGACATGGATTATTCCTTTTAATTACTGCCTTAGAGGAGATTTCAGTAGCATATTTTATTATGGAGTCTTTTGATACTCCTCGTCCTGACCAACTACAAAGGAGAAAATTTCTTGAACATAGTAAAAAAATGGCATTAACAAACTATAAAGCAGGTCAATTTGCCTTTTTGGGAGATAATACAATACAGGAAAAAATATTAAAAGAAAATAAACGAATACTACAGAAAGAAATAAATAACAGAGTATCTGCATTCTATGATAAAATTTATCGTAATATTGGAAAAGATATAACAAAAGGAATAAATCTCTGGGATCTGAGAAACCGTGGTATTTATGTAAGGTTAAATAAAGAAAACACTCAATTTCTAAGTCCCCAAGATATCTCAAAAGAAAAAGTATTGGAGATTGCTCGATTAGTTGATCGACAGATAATTCATGTCCAAATGCAGAGAGATATGCTTTTTAAGTTCGGAGAGGTTAGTTATCAAATTAAGAAACTTTTACTGGAGGAATACAAACAAGTGGAGATTATTTTTGAATTAGCTAGAATCTTGGAAAATAAATCTATAGCAGAATTGGAGGATTATAAGGGGATAAAGCCAGAAGATAAAGATTTTCTCAAAAAGACAATAATCAATAACGAAAAAGTTGATTTGGATGAGAGTGTTATTTTTAAAATTATGCAAATATTACTATCCCCTCTTATGATTAATAAAAACAAAATTATTAATAATAGGGAGGACGAAGAGAAATTGAGATTTTATCACGAACGATTAAAGCACTACAATAAAACTCATGCTCAACTATATGAATTAAGTTCAAGTATTTTAAAATCCATAGCAAAAGGCTCATTTAAATACGATGACGTATCAAAGTTCCACGATCTTTTTTCCAACGAATCTAAATAATTAATCTTCGTGAAACGGTTACAATACTTCTTAAAACTTTTTCTATGAAAATGAAGCTAATGTTTGTTGGAAAATATTTCTTATAAAATCCTTATGTTGATCAAGTTGATCTTTCGTGAGGTTGAAGTCAATTTTAACGAAACCACTATAATCCTTCATTTTCATAAATATACCCAATCGCTCTAATTGACTCTTAACACTCTCTGCCTTTGATTCATTAACTTTAATTGTTACTCTATTAAAGTCATTCACTCTTGGTCTTATCCAAATACATTGACCTTTAGAGGTTTCGATTGGAATCCTATAGATGGTAAATTTATGTTTAATATCATTATCGATTTCTTTAGCCATCTGAATTAAGCTTTTGGCAATCTCCATCGAATTAGATCCCACTTTTCGAATCCAAGACTCTTCACTGACAGTTTCATCGTTTAATAAATCAATTTCATTATCTTGTTCCTCGTAAATATCTAATACCGTTGTAAAATCTAGGATAATTTTATCTTCAACTATAAGAGAATTTAGTTGAATTGCAATGATTGGGATGGACCTATTCATTAAATAAACAACATTAAAAAAGCGATTAGTTATATCTTCAGCAATTATAACAGCTCTGTGATCATATGATGGATTTTTTCTCCGTTCAATGTCCCAATATTCAATCGTTCTGATAATATGAGATTCATCAGTTTTACCAAGTTGGACCTCTACCTCGTAAAAAGTATCAGTATCTGCATTTCTAAAGAGAAAATCAATCCGACCACCGCTTGATTGTTTTCGTTCTTTTCTAATTAATTCCAGATTGCCTAGTCCTAATATGTTTGGATCTTCAGATATTTTTTCTTGCAACCATATTTCAGAAAGATTTAAGCTTTTTAAGAAAATTTTTTTGGCTTTATAATATTTTAAGTCTTCCATTTCTCTCATTATTTATATCAAATAATTTTTATTTAAATTTCAATCTTTTTCAATCTTTTTTATTTATTATAAAATTAGATCGATAATATCCAATGATTAGATTACTTAAATTATAAGATTTTTATTCATTGAAACTCAATAGATATTGAACGATAAGATTCATCGTGAAATAACCGATTTATTTTATAGAGTTTTTTAACTTTTCAAACTTTCTCTTTAATTCTTCATTTCCTTTGCAATTTAGAATGCCCTTCTCAATTATTTTTAAAATGACTTCTTTTGACATTTTTTGTTGAAGATTAACTCGAGCAATATGATAGTAAGATCTAGAGACCACATTTTTTATTTTTCCTTCATTTTTTTTATCGAAAATATTTCCAACTGCCAAATTAAAAAATCCTAAAGCTTTATCATAATTCTTTTCAGTTTCATATAATTTTCCATAAATAAACTTCAATTCTCGGCAATAATAGTAAATATATCTATTATTTGGGTTTAGTCTATAAGCTTCTTTTATCAAATTTTCTGCCTTTTCTAATTTTAAAACAGCGATATCATTTTTTTTTTTCGAAATCAAATTTTCCGCCCAACTCTGTAGATTATCAATTCTGAAAATAAGTGAAGATTTGTATATTTGTAGATTTATATCCTTTGACTTATCTTGAACAGTTATTAATTTATTTTCAGCTTCTTCAAACTCTTTATTAATAGAATATGCTGCTCCTAATTGATTCATCGTTGCTAGGCTATTAGGATTAAGATCTAATGTCTTTTTTAGAATTACTATTGCTTGTTTTCCTTGTTTACTTAATCGAAGCATTTTACCATAATTTGACCAATGATGAAAATTTAAAGGTTCTAATATAACTGCTTTATGAGCTAATTTTAAGGCTTTTTCCTTATCTTTTCTCGTAAAATAAAGAAATTTTGAATACTCTCCGTAAGTATAAGGTAGTTTTGGAGCAATTAATATTGCTTTATCAAAATACTCTAAAGCCTTTTCATAATTTTTTTCAATACCCGCAAAATCTTTTGCAGTTTTGACATAATTAAATGCTATTTTTTCTTCAGGAGTTTTAATTCCGATAGCACTTATAAGTTCACGGTGTCTTTCCTTAACTTTTTCATCTGTTTCGTATAAGTTACTAATCTTCTCCCCTTCCTCAATTAAATCTGATAATTTATGGCTTTTATCTTCTAAATTAATTCGAATTTTATCACTTTCATTCAACTTTAATTTTATAAAATCACTTGTTAGACTTAATATTGAAAATTTTGTATTCAAATCGCTTTGAAAAATAAGGGAAGTTAATTTGAGTTTCCTTAAACCTAATGTTAAGTCCTTCTCAGGTAAATCCGTGAGAAATTTTAACATTCCTTCTGTCACCGGTTCATTCCAGATAGTTATAGCAAATAAAATTCTTTTTTCATTTTCAGTAAGTAGAGAATAAACATTATTAAAACTAAATTGAGCAATAAGGCTCTCTCCCGGAAGCTCCTTTGGAAATGCCTTATCTAAGTCCTTTCCAATTAAAAATTGTCCAATTGACCATTTTAAAGCTAGTGGATATCGTTTCATTCTATTAACTAATTCAATTATCTTATCTTCGTTCAGTTTTATTAACTCTTCTACATCCTTGGACTTAGCAACATGTTTAAATAAAATTATTGAATCGTCTTCTTTTAGCTCTTTTAATGCAATTGGTCTTTCGAGTTTTCCAAGACCAATTCTACTTGTTATTAAAATTTTACAAGGGAAATCTTCTATGAATTTAATAAGAGGTTCTTTGCCTAATATACTCTCTAAGTTATCAATAATAAGTAAGAATCTATTTTCATGCTCTTCGAATTTTTTATAAAGATATTTTATATAATATTCTGTTGGAACATCTACTTGCTGATATTTCTCATATGCCACTTTATCAATTAGAAATAAAATATCTCCAATTAATTGCTCTAAATTTTTAATTTCTGAAGGTATCTCAATTATATCTACATCTGTTAATTTCTCCTCTTTTGCACTAAACCAAATTACCGCTTTAAAGGGATTTTTAGGATCTCTTATTATGTTTTTAGCAATCTCTAAAGCTAATGCAGTCTTTCCAACACCTCCAGCACCCATAATCGTTAAAATTCTATCTAAGTTTGAATAAATTTTCTTTTTAATTTCTTTTATCTCAAATTTTCTTCCAACAAAACCTCCATCTAAATCATAATCCGCTGGTGGTAAATTGTTTATGCATAATTCGCCGGGATCAATTATATGAATTAAATTAAGATTTTTATTGTCATAGTCGTTTAAGAATGTGAGTATTTCTTCTCCAGCTTTACCTCTACATATGCTTCTTATGTCTCGCTTAATATTTTCAACATCTATACTTGAAAAATTCTCTTTTGGATGAACGACTTTTATTCTTATACGGTTGAGTTCATTCATCACTTCATTAAAAAAACCTTCAATCAAATCTCCTAATAGATCTTTGCATTGAGCAAAATTCTTATTTATAATTCTTTTTAAATCAGATAAAAGTAATTCTTCAAAAAATGGTTTGATATCAAGTTTATTTATATCAACATTTCTTCGATTCTTTAATCGCTTGATTATTTTAACAACTATTTGGTCTCTCCAATCAGATTTATAATTTTTTAATAAAACTTCATTTATTAAAAATCCCCTAAGAAAAGGTTCAAAATAATTGATGAGGATATCAAATCCAATTTTCCTAAGCGTTTCCATTTCAATTGACATTATTCACACCATAATTAAAGTCATATTCTCTAAGTAGAGTTATTTTTTTTTTGATTATATCGGATTATGAATTCTCCCCTGGATATTTCTATATTAATATTGCTCTAACTAATTAATAAAGATATTTTTATTAAAGATCGTGAAACGGTTATTTCACGATTACTTAACCTGGCTCTTTTTTTTTATAAGGGCTCCTGCTCCCCAGAATAAAAAATCTAAAATTTTAATGTTATTCATGGCTGTAATTTCTCGTTTTAGTGAGAAATCTTCTATTACTTCTTTTAATAGTTCTTTCTCGATAATTATTTGATAAATGTTATAAATTTTCATATAAATTATACTCCAAAATTCTTTCCTTCTTTGTTCAGTATCAGAAGATTCCTTAAGCCCTAAAGCAACTTCAACATAGCTATCATAAATCGGAAAATCAGGATTAATGGTATGTACTAATTTAGAGATATAGGAATATTGATATTTACTAGAATCAGCATGAAAAAAATCTAATAGTTCCTCATAAATAATTTCTAGTTCATCGAAATTTTCGATTTTATGTAATTTATTATAGAGATTGCTATCAAATAATTTATCAAAATAAGTTCGGATTTGGCTAATACGCACTCCATAAAATAATAGAAATAATTTTTTAAATTTTTTCCCCGGTGCACCACTTTTTTGTTTATTAAATTGCCTTTGAATAAAGAGATATAAATCTATTTCTTCTTGGGGGATTTCTTCAATAATATTCGCTGAATTTCTCTTCATCATTAATATAGTATCCTTTAAATCGTCATTTTTTATAATCATTAACTTACACCTGGATTTTTCTTATGCTTTTTACAGCATTATACAAAAATGTAGTATTCAAAACAATATATAATCTTAACTTTTTTTTAAGAATATTATTATGTGAATTTTCGGCAATTTTTTGATTTGCATAGATTTAATTTAGATTAATATATTAGAATTGTAACTAAAAGACAAAATCAAATACTAAAGAGAAAATCATATGAAATACTATTATTTGAAATTTGGTAGGTCAAATTACCAATTGGACTACTGGTTGCAGCTCAACAGTAATAAAAACATTTATGGGAAGCCCACTGCTGTTATTTTTTTTGGTGAGATAAACAGCGAGGAATTTAAAGAATATTTCAAAAAACATAAGGAAGAGTATAAACTTCTGGTAAAAGAAGCAAAAAAGAATAAAAAGTATCTACCCCGTTATACCGATCTTCACAATCAGATAAAACCATTTTATGAAGCGGGTGAAAAACAAAATGCGAGATACATCGCTATTCTCGAGAGTAAAGTTTACGTCTTAGCACCGAAGAGTAAAGTAAGAGATGTAAGCTCTGAAGAACTTAAGAGAATAATTAATGACTTGGACGGATTTAAAAAGCCAACTGATACTATAGATTTTAGCAATGATATTCTAAAAGTGATGGATTTAGAAATAT